>ENA-ORSB01000437-ORSB01000437.1-human-gut-metagenome-genome-assembly--contig:-NODE-437-length-48522-cov-17.089298_pt1 | contig 48522 bp, 55 predicted proteins | sample MGYA00242180_ERZ509144 | MGnify/ENA primary metagenome ERZ509144 (study PRJEB26280, sample SAMEA2338661) | human gut metagenome | biome: human gut; feature: human-associated habitat; material: faeces...
GGAATCAGCCCTAATTTTCAGTTGACCTCAAAAGTTTAGCGGACAGTAATAATTTGGAATCTCGTCGATTTCGGTGGAATTGCGTCTTATATTACAGAAAGCTTCAATGACGACCAGGAATGTTTGATAGGATAAGACGCAAATCAATGGAGAAGGTAATCGAGGAAAACCTTGACTACCTTGTCCGTTTTGCATATTTCCGCGTTGGCAACCGGGCCGAGGCGGAAGACCTTGTCTATGAGGCGGTGCTCAGGCTTCTTGAAAAGGATTCCACGAAGATAAAACCGGAGGGGGTCAGGCTTTATCTCTTCCGGATTGTCCATAATCTCTGTCTTGACAAGTCCCGCGACAAGGGGAAGGTGACGATACCACTCGACTCAATCGACATAGCGTACTGCGACGACTCCCCCCTTGACCTGGAGGAGGCTGACAGAATCAATGCATGCCTGGAAAGCCTTCCTCCCCGCGAAGCCGACATCATAAGGATGAGTGTGATCGACGGCCTTTCTTTCGTCGAAATCAGCAGCATACTATCCATTCCTCAGTCCACGGCGAAATCCCGTTACAAGTCGGGGATGGATAAATTGAGGAAACAGTTCACCAACGATAACCTGTCATAGCATGGAAGATTACAAGGAGATAAAGGATTTGCTCACCCCTCGTCGTGACATAAAGGCTTCCGCCAGACTCCGCTGCCGGGTCGGCCGTGCGATTGAGAATGACCGGAGAAAAAGCAGCTGGCGCAATTTCATCTGGGGAGGGATAAGCCTGAGCGCAGCCGCCGTGATTCTTCTGCTGCTTGTGCCCTCAAGGCTGTCGGCCAAGGAGATACTGGCCGAAGCCATCAGTGCCATGCGTGAGGCGGGGAATATCGAGATGGTGGTGGAGGTGCGCACGCGTGCCATCGAGAATTTCCGGTATATCGACCTCCACGAGGATTTCGTGAGCCATCACATCGACATCGCCGGGGCAGACTCCGTGACAGAGTGGAGAATCGACAAGGGTGACCGTGTCGCCGTCGGCCGGGGTGACGACATCCATACATGGATTCCTGCCCTCAATCTTGGCATGCACCTTTGCAATGCCGACAGCGATGACTTGCTTGGCTATCTGGCGAATCTGCTGACTCCGGGGAGGATTCTCGAGACTGAACTCAACAACTGCACGAACAGCAGCGGGAGCGAGTACAAGGTGACCCGCACCGGCGATGAGATATGGCTGACCGTCCATGCCGGTCCGGAAGGGAACTTTGAGAATCCTTACCTGCTGAACACATCAATAGCCGAATCAGAGAACATCCGGCGGTATGTCATCGACTCACGGAGCAAGAGATTGAAGAGTGCGACGGTGAGTGTGCTGTCGGGCAACAAGGAGACCGTCGTATTGAAGATTTCCTCAATCAGTTACGACAGCGGGCCGAAGAATATCTGCCGCCTGCCATCCGGCATACATTTCATCGAGACCGAGGAGGGTCCATCCGGACTGAAAGGGCTGAGCGCGGAGGAGGCTGCCGCCACAGTGTTGAACGCTTTCTCTGACTGGGACACCTCCATTCTTGACAAGGTATTGACTCGCGAGATAGCAGGCAAGCTATATCGCGACGAGTTCAGCGGGTCGAAGCTGATTTCGGTGGGAAACGCTTTCACATCCGGCTCTGAAAACTCCACGTTCGTCCCCTATACCCTCCGGCTCAAGGATGGTTCATTGAGACGGCATAACATCGCGATACAAAAAAATGATTCCGACGCCTGGATAGTAGCCGGCGGCCTGTAACACTCTGTCTGACACTCTAATCCTCAACTACAATGTCATTAAAGAATTTAATGGCAGGGCTGATGCTCTGTCTGGTTTTCAACACCCTCCACTCAACCGCTCCCCGCTATCGCGGCACGGTGAAAGATGATTCCGGCGCTCCGGTGGAGTTCGCCACTGTCATACTCGTCACACTCAATGACTCGACTTTGATTGACGGGACGGTAACAGACGAAAACGGGATATTCTCCCTCACGGGGAAGGCGGTTCCGCTCTTCCTGCGGGTCTCCGCTATGGGTTTTGAAGAGAAAATCATCGATAACCCCACACCGGATGTCGGTGAAATCAGACTTGAAACCGCATCCTATATGCTCGGGGAGGTAGCCGTCAATGGCTCACGGCCTGTGGCACGGCTGAAAGGGAACGGTGTGGAGGTGGCCATCTCCGGAACATATCTTGCCAATACCGGAACGGCTCTCGACCTGCTCGGCAAGATGCCGTTCGTGTCAAAGTCCGGCTCGGAAATCGAGGTGCTCGGCAAGGGGACACCGTTGGTCTATATCAATGGCCGCGAGGTTCGTGACCAGTCTGAACTTGACCGGCTGCCCTCCTCACAAATCAAGAATGTCGAGGTAATCACCACTCCCGGGGCGAGATATGCCTCATCGGTCAATTCTGTCATACGGATTACCACTGTCGCGCCCGTCGGGGAAGGGTTGTCGTTCAATGACCGCACAACCGCAGGCTACAAGCGTTATCTATATCTGTTCGAGCAGACCAATTTCAATTACCGCAGAAATGGCCTCGACCTCTTCGGGATGCTCAACTATGAGAACTACCGCGAACGGCCGGGATTCGCCAACTCCACGACCCGCTATTTCAACTCCTCCACCGTGACGCAAAACAGCACTGGAAAGGATTTCGCCCGCTATCCTGTCTATCAGGGGAAAGTTGGATTGAACCAGACCGTCGGGGAGCATTATCTGGGATTTTACTATGATTTCTCTTTCAAGCCCTCGACCTCGGCAGGTTCATCGCTGAGCGAACGCTTCCTTGATGATGTTTTTTCAGAAAGTCTTGACAACCAATCAAGTTCACGCCGCCATAACCGTCAGCACCTTTTCAGCGCGTATTATACCGGAAAAGTCGGCAAATGGGAACTCTCGGCCAACTTCGACGCGTTATGGCAAATCAATGACAGCCGTAACGACGAGTATGAGGTCTCATCCATCAATCCCAGCCGCGACTTCTCGACAATCAATGATGTCCGCAACCGCCTGCTGGCAGGGAATGTCATAGCGTCGTTTCCGGTATGGAAAGGCAATCTGCGGTTCGGGGCAGAGGTCAGCAACATCCATCGCACCGACCGTTACAGCGGTGATGCCGATTATATCGCCGACAATGACGTGAAAATCGACGAGACCACCTCGGCTCTTTTCGCGGAAACGGAGCAGACCTTCGGCCCGGTATCAGTCGGTATGGGGTTGAGATGGGAGTACACCGACTCGAAGTACTGGCAATTCGGGCGGCTCAGCGATGACGGCAGTCGCAAATACCATAACCTCGCTCCCTCCGCATCCCTTTCACTGCCTGTGGGGAATGTCCGTACCTCCGTCTCCTATACCCGGAAGACCTCACGTCCCGCTTTCGAGCAGCTGAACTCTGCCGTGAAATATATCGACAGATACCTTTACGAGTCCGGCAATCCGGCCCTCAAACCCATCTACCGCGACTATCTGACCGCCTCCGCTTCCTGGAAAGACCTCGTGGTGGAGCTGGAATATTCCTCAATCCGAAACTACTTCATATGGCAGACCACACGCTACGCTGAGAGGAGCGATGTCATACTGCTCAGGATGGTGAACATGCCTAAGTTCCACTCCTTCGGGGCTTATCTCAACTATTCCCCGACATTTTTTGGTTGCTGGCACCCCACCCTGCTTGCGGGCATCCAGGCCCAGGATTTCAAACTCAACCACGTCGGCCAAACCCTCAGGCTTGACAAGCCGATGGGGATATTCCGATTCAACAACGCCTTGCGGCTGCCATTTGACATCTGGCTGAATCTCGACTTTTCTGCCCGGACAGCTGGAGACGCCGATAATATGCACGTCGGCTCCACCTGGCAATGTGATTTCGGGCTCTACAAATCCTTCGCCGACGACACTTGGAACCTGAAACTGCAACTCAACGACATATTCGACACCAGCCGTATGGAAGCCACCTCCTACGATGCCCTGAGTTGCATCCACATCAACAAACTCTATGACACCCGTGACCTCTCCCTGACCCTCCGCTACAATTTCAACGCCGCCCGTTCACGCTACCGAGGCTATGGCGCCGCCAACACCGAGAAAGGGCGCCTCTGATTCCTCTCCTTTCCACAGACGATAAAAGTGAACAGCTTGGAAACTGCGGATATCCACATATCCATAAAACAATGTGTAGGCAACGGTCTTTCTGTTGCCAATGAATCCAACGATTTTTAGTAATTTTGCATTCCAAAACATTTCAGTCTAAGAAATCATGGACAAATCATCACATATCAGCAAAACAGTCAAAAAGACCATATATGCCATCCTCCTTTTATTGCTGATGTCAGGCTTGTATGGCGCAGTGATTGCCCTCTGCAATCAATATTTGCGCTGCAATGAACTGCTCACCCCTATGAACAAGTTCCTTCTCATCGCAATACTTGTCATCGGCTATTGTCTAATCTACCGATGGTTCAGCAAACGTATTGATACAATCGCCAAGAAGAAAACGAACTCCTCGCGTAAACCTGTCATATCCCGAAAAGGAAACTGATCGGGTCAGAGACCTGCATCCTGTCGGCCGCATCACCGGCATATATCTCGCCATTGGTCAGTGTGAGCTTCCTGACTTTTCTTTCGGGACTGAAATCGAGCTTCTTGAAATCTATCCAGAAAATGTCGGGGCTCAATGTTGATTCAAAATAATATATCAGATTTTTCTGGTCGGCGACCGTACGCCAGCGGGTGGAGGCTATATTCGGTTGCGAGGGGATTGAAATCCCGAGGGGAACCGACACATTGCGCATCACGCTGAACACTCCCGCCACAGCCTGCCGATAATCTGATACCTTAGGGAGTGCCTTGATATAAAACGAAGCACGGACAAAGCGGTCGGACGCACGGTTGGTTCCCGGCAACATTACAAGTCCCCCTATCTGGTCCCAGTAATCGTCCAATGTCTGCTGTTTGTCATAGGACGGGGAATTCGTCATTACCTGACAGTCTCTCCCCTGATGAATCACAAGTTTACCATCTATATATTCGAATATCGCGCTGTTGCCAGTCGAATCGGAAATCGAAAGATGCAACGTCGATTTAGCACCATTCGGAAGGTCGGGGTCATCAATTCGAAACGATTCCTTGCCCAGTTCTGCCACGGCTTCATCCACCGTAGCGAAATTGTCAAGCACATATTGCGTCCAGATACTTAGTCCCATCACAGGACGTTTGTCGCCCGGTCTGTGATAATCCGATTCCGCCAGAAAAAGGAGGTTGGCCACAAGCCCCTTCTCGTTCATTCCGTCACAGACCCCTATATCATATCCTGCGGTCACAACGCTACCATAAGAAGATGTCCATTTCACGCTATGGTCCGTCATTCCACCACGACGATCCATCCCTCTCGGGAAAAAATAAATGTTGGATTGAGGATCTTCTTTCCAATCCATTGTGCGCCCTGTCACCACCATATCGTCCGGACCAAGATACACAGCGCGCGTACAAGCATCGGTCGGAACAGACATTCCCCACGCGTACATAATAATCAAGATTGTCGCAATGACTTTATAATATCCTGTTGTTTTCATCAGACCTTGTTTGTGATTAAAATTCATAATAGAATAATTGCAGCAATATTAATCCAATAAGCAACAAATCCGCATTACAACCATTTCAACGTTTTTATCAGCAGAATGTTCGATTTCAATTTCAATTGTCTTACGCTCTTTCCATAAAAAGGATTATCTCGATTTCGTAACTAATGCCATTAGCTCAATTACCGCGTCGATGTGTCAGGTATCTGATTGCAATTTGGGAAAACGAATTGGCGCGGAGTTGTGTTCAGATTTGTGTTCAAGATAAAAGAAAAAGCAGCTACGAGAGGGCTCGTAACTGCTTGGTTTTCAATTTGTGGTCCCACTTGTACTTTGAACTTCAAGGTAACTTGTTGTGGGATAACGTATTCTGTATGTTAAAAATCGGACTTGGCTCGGATGAGGCACCTCTGTACTTCATCATTCTGCAACGCCGTTCTTATCTTCGTTTGTGCAAATTTAATCATTATTTGTCGCAGTGCCAAATTAGTCATATTAAAAGTTCCTAAAATGAACTGCCATTAGTTATAAGTTATCCGACATCAGGAACTGCCGTAAGGTCAGATGTTTTATGCCTTCGTAGTTCTGAGAACGTGACATCGGATTCATGGATATGACATACTTGGGATAGTTGTCATGTATCTTCAGCAGATTTCCAAACTCCCGCTCCATTGTCTTGTCGTCAGCGATGAGATACGCCACCTGTATATAGACCGATGTGCCGCCTTTTTCGGCAACGAAATCAATCTCACCGTTGGGAAGTGTTCCGACACTGATCTTGTATCCGAGATTTTTAAGATGTAGATAGACAGCGTTTTCTATTACTTTCTCTATGTCGCCGGTACGGTTAGGGCCGGCAAGCATATTGCGCAGCCCCAAGTCCTCAAAGTAATATTTGTCATTGGTCTCCAACAGACGCTTTCCATGTATGTCATATCTCGGCACCTTATTGATGATGTATGCGTTTGAGGCGGCTTTCAGATAATTTATCGCCGACAACGGGGTCAGTTCCACTCGTTGCGATTTGAGATATTTCGACAATGACGTAGCCGACACAAGTTGCCCTGCGTTGTCGCTGACGTATGACATCAGGTTTTCAAACAGTGTCACGTTGCGCAACCCTTCCCTCTGCACCACATCTTTCAAAACAATGGTATTGTAGATGTTCTGTATATATTCCCATACCATATCCTCGTTTTCAAGTCCGAGACGATACAGGTGAGGGAGACCGCCGAATCCAAGATATTTCTGAAGACTGTCATCAGAATCATCAAGCCCGTGAAAGGTCAGGAACTCCCGGTATGAAAGACTCAGGATATGAATCTCAATATATCGACCGCCGAGGTATGTGGAAAGCTCCGACGAAAGCATTTTGGCGTTACTTCCGGTCACGACAATCTGGCATTCCTCATCGGCATTAAGGCTACGGAGGACATTCTCAAAACCGTCAATGTCCTGCACCTCGTCAATGAGCAAATAATTCTCCGCATCTTCTTTCAGTTTGCCGTCAAGATAACGCGAGAGATCATCTGCATTTCTTATATCGGCATACTTTGTTTTTTCCTTATTGATATAGACGATATTGGCATCCGGATTGTCGGCTTCAATCTCTTTGACGAGTTGACGGATTATATAACTCTTGCCAACGCGACGCTGCCCGGTAAGGGCGATTATCATACCCTTGCCGATAAATCTCTGAATATGCTCAATATACTGTTGCCTTGCTATTATCTTCATGACTGCAAAGGTAGTGAATTTTGTTAATCATACCAAACAAAACGGGGTAAAATTGCAATTCTATTTGTCATACATCATAAAACTGACATAGCCTGCGAGAGGCGCAACGGCTCGCCATTGTCGGTCGCAAGCGAGGCAGCGCCGATGGAGTCAATGCGGTCAGCGGCGTTTGACGAGTCTGCACTACCGCTGACCGCATTGCCAGAATTAAAGAGTCGGCTAAACACCGAGTGTCTGATAGCCTGAGCGGGTTGCTACGCAGGCTTCGCTGTACCTGCTCTTGCTATTTCAGCCACTCCGTGTTCTTACGCCGCCTTCATCTTTCGTAGTTTGAGCCGTTACGCCACTCTCCGTTGGTCAGCAGTCCACGAGTCGAGACAGTGATGTGCCGCCTTCCTGCGTTGTCGGCATATCACAGACTCGACTTTCCGGGACCGGACAATTCTATTAGCATTTCAATATTACGAAATTTCATTCGATTATGTGACAGTATGTTTTCACCGTGCCGGAGTCGTGGCTCCCGTTATTGTCTAATCAACAACGATTTTCAACTTGCTTGCCAGTGGGGAACGTGTGGTGCCGGGGATATTCTAATGCCTTTTGGCTGAAAAATCTCCAGACCTGCGGCTTGTATTTTTCCGCCAAAGGCGAACATCCCCTCAGTTCACCACACGCCTTGTAGGTGTCAAGCAAGCGAAAACCGATGGTGATATACAAATAAAAAAAAGTCGCAACGATGAAAACAAACAGCCACATAAAAGGTCAAAGCGAAGCTCAAAGCCTCAGGTTCAACCAAATAAAAAGGGTTGCAAAGGTGGTGGCAATCATCATCGGAGCAATAATCGGAACTCTGGTGTGGGCGATAGTCAGACCTGTAATCCGAGGTGCGGGCTGGGTAATATCCCTCATAACCGCAATACTGATAATCTATTGGGTATTCATACTTTAATACAACACTGATATGGCAAATTCAATGAAATCCAACAACGCTGCAATCGCAGTTATGCAGCAGATGCTCCAAGAGCGTTGCATCGCAGAACCTGCCTTCGCTATCAAGATGGCAAACCCCAACAAGAGCTTTGAGGGGGCTGTAAATTACCTCTGTTCACAGATACAGAAGAGCGGTGTGTGCATGGTAGATGACGCAACCGTAATAAATTATCTATGCCATTATTTCGACGAGGCTGACATTGAGGAGGTTGGCAAAGTCAACTGCAACATCGTGGTATCCAAGCCGGAACTCTCCGATGAGGATAAAGCCGAACTCAAAGAGCAGGCTATGGAGCAGTTCAAGCAGGAACAACTGCGAGAACTCCGCAGACAATCCCAGCCAAAGGCTCAATCCAAGCCGACCGCCACCGCTTCCAAAGCCGGAGCAGAGATTGACTCAATCCCCAATCTTTTTGAAGAATTCTAAAACTGAAAGACGATGAAACCGAAGAATAAAATACAATCAAGGTTAGTGGAACTGAGTGGGCAACTTAGCCCGCTCACCACTCCCCAAATGGAATGGGCGTTCAGAAATACACACGAGCATTTCGCTTACAGGCTCAAAGGCGGTAAATCCACTTGTATGGACTGCGGAGCCGAGTTTATCGAGACCCGTGACGGAAGATGTTTCTGCCCAGAGTGTGGCACACAACTTGAAATCAAGGACACAAAGGAGCGTGTCATCAAGCAGAAATCCTACTTTGTGGTAATCACTACGAAGGAGGAATATCAGGTGGTCAGGATGTGGATGTTGCTCTCTGAAATGCGCAAGGGAGCGAAAGCCAAGCCAGCCTATCTTGAAATCGGTCAATACTGGATAAACCCGCAGGGCAGAAAAACCGTCATCGGACTGCAACGCACATTGGGAGGTTACTACTTTGACACTTTCTCCTTTTGCTCTCCATTCGAGATAAGACGTGACAACGAAGCCTTCTGGCGTATAGCCGATGAATGGGTATATCCACGCATCAAGGTCACAGACACAATCAAACGCAATGGTTTCAAAGGCAGTTGCCACCATATCCACCCCGTGAGCCTATTTCAGCAGTTGCTCTCCAATCCGAAAGCCGAGACGCTGATGAAATCCAACGAAATAGAGTTGCTCCGCTACCTTTGCCACCATCCCGAAGATGTTGACAAGTATTGGAACACCATCAAGATAGCCAAGCGCAACGGATACAAATTCAAGGATGTCGGTATGTGGTTTGACTACATCAAGATGTTGGAGCAGATGGGCAGAGACATCAATTCTCCCACGCTGATAGCACCCAAAGACCTCAAAACCGCCCACGACATTTATGTGGCAAAGGTCAACCGCCAGCGCATCAAGGAGCAGAGAGAGAAAGAGCGTCAGCAAGCCATCAAGGACAAAGCCAAGTTCGAGGAACTCAAATCCCGCTACTTCGGAATGGCGATGACTGACGGAGAGATTGAAATCCACTCAATCGACACCATCGACGATTACTACAAAATCGGAGAAAGTCAATCTATTTGTTGTGGAACCGCCAAATATTTTCTCAAAGAAAGTACGTTGACCCTCACCGCCTACATCGGCAACAAGCAGATAGCCACCATAGAAATCTCGCTTGACGACTACCACATAATCCAATGTCGGGCATTCGCCAACGGAATATGCGAGTACACCGAACAGATAGCCGGTATCATCAACGCCAACAAGAAGATGATAGCAGAAAGGAAAAGAGCATAGCCAATGCCATATCAGCGATGAAGGTGGCGGAGTTTAAGACCTCCGTCACCTTCATTTTTGCTAAAAATTCCGGCCGCCAAAAGGCGGCGTTGTGCAGGTAATTCGTTCCGAAATTCAGTTATTTCCGCTAATTTTGCAATCTAAAACTTATCAAATTCAAAGGGCTACATAAAATATGACAAAGGCAGAAATAGCGAATGGAATCGCAAAGACAACCGGAATTGACAAGGCTGCGGTTGTTACCGTTATCGAACAGTTCATGACCGTTGTGAAGGACAGTCTCGCACACGGCGAAAACGTATATCTCCGTGGATTCGGAAGTTTTATCGTGAAGCAGAGGGCCGAGAAGACAGCCCGCAACATCAGTAAGAACACCACTATCGTTATCCCGGCTCACAACATACCGGCGTTCAAACCCGCCAACTGCTTCAAAGAGGAAGTTGCCAAGTAATGGCATCAAAACGCACTATAATAGAGGAATGGATGGTGGCGCAGATACGTCACCATCTTTCTGATATGCAAGTGCAGATGGCGCGTGAACTCGGCTTTAAACCGGATTCACTCCGCAAGATTGACAACCACAAACAGGAGCCGTGGAAGACACCGCTGCCACAACACATCGAGAATCTCTATGAAAAGCGATTTAAGCGTGAGAAACCGGGAATCGTAAAATCTCTGAAACAGCAGCTTCAAGATGACGCAGCGAAAAAGGAAGCAAAGAAGAAAGCGAAAGACACCCGGCGAAAAGCTGCGCAGGAGTCTGGTGAACAATCTACTGATACTAAATGATATTATGGAAGATGAGTACAATGACTACGGAGAAAATGCCCTTGATGATATGATGGTCGATTACGACTATCACATCAACACCGGCGACCTTCCCGAACTATTCGATGAATCATCGGTTGACAACTTTATCGCCAACCTCAACGACTGGGACTGATGAATATCGAGGAAATAAGAGAGTTTGCTCTCTCCTTACCTCACGTTACCGAAGATATGCCGTTCGGTCCAGATGTGCTTGCTCTGAGAATAGGCGGTAAAATCTTTTGCCTTTTGGAATTGTCAGGTCATTGGCAATTCTATAATCTAAAAGTGGATCCGGATTTCTCTCTTGACCTGCAAGACCGGTATTCAAGCATTCGTCCGGGTTTTCACATGAACAAACGACATTGGATTTCCATAGACTTCAATAGTAGTATCCCTCTTGATATAGAGAAAAATATAATTCACCACGCATATAATCAGACTGCAAAGGGTCTGACAAAGAAAATGCGTGGAGAATTAGGCTTTGAATAAATCAGTTACTTTGCTCCTTTGATGCGGTTGCAGTTGCGGCAGAGCATCTGGCAATTGTCGGCGACCGTTGTGCCACCTTCTTTCCATGGGGTGATATGGTCTGCTTCCATTTCCTCCAACTTGAAATGCTTGTGACAGTGGACGCAGATGCCTTTTTGACGCTCGTATGCCTCGCGTTTCTGCTTTTTGTCGAAAGTGCGGAATGAGAGGTCTCGTAAGTCGCCACTCAGGACATAGCGATAGATACCGGCCTTCTTCATTATCTCATCATCTTCCATCAGGTCATGTATCTGCTTTTCAAGTGCATCAGTGTCGTATGTGTTCTCATGGAACTCGTCATACATTGCACCCCAGTCCAGACCTTTCATCTCACGGCGATATTTCGGAAATGTCGAGCGAATCCAAGTGATGATAGCCACGAAGTATGCCCAAAGTTTATTGGCATTAGGATCAAACTGATGCAATGCCATATACTCGTCAATCTTTGCGACACCGTCATGCCGGGCCGCCCATTTGAGTATGGTTGAAAGATACGCCTGTTCAATGGCATTGCCATTCAAATAATCAGCTCCGAGTTTGTATGCCGGGCAACCGTTCTTTGAAAAATGACGGCGAGCATCGGAAACAAACGGCCCGGTATAAACGGCATTAAGCAACTCTTGGTTGAGAAGTTTCTCTCCGGCGATATTGATAACTCTGAACCAATCAAGTTTTTCTTTGTCCGTGCCCTCGCAGAAATATACCGTCAGTTCATAGTTCAGAAATTTCTCTTGCTCATCTTTAGTGAGCGTTGAGAAATATAGAGTGCCTCGGTCGGGGTCTTCGATATTGAAGCCATGAGTACGGAACTCGCTAATGGAGAGAGTGCGTTGCTGTCCGTCAATCATCTCATAATTGCCATCCTCGCCAACACTCCAGTACATAATGTTCAGAGGAAAACCTTTGAGTATTGTATCCACAACCGCCTGTTGTTGCTTCACATCATAGCGAAATTCCCTCTGATACGGAGGGCGAATATCCAGTTTTCCACCAAAGCCCTTGACACCGGTATCCGGGTCATTGGAATAGCCGTTGATAAGGTCGGCAATCTTGATTGATTTAAGTTCTATCTTCATGGCTTATTGTTTTCTACGGATGATTACACGATTGTAGCATACTTTTAACAGTCCTCCTTTTTCGCGGTAGCACACTTTCCCTCTTCGCAAATTTGGATTTTCTTTCACAAGTGTATTAAATTGAATATTATTGAGATTAGAACTTACTCCACATTCTACTCCAAGCTCACTACCATTTGCAATACCTAAGATTTCAAACTGGTCTGGGTTATACTTATCTATAAACGTAAGAGGTACGCCCATTTTCCCATAATAATCCATCGGAATGTCTGATGTCTTGGCGACTTCTATTGCATCATAGTTTTCGTAAGTAGGATACTCCTCATGAGTATATGTCTTATATAAGATAATCTCTTCATGACGCTTACGGTGATCAAGATTTGTTATCCAAATGGCGGGTACATTACTTACCGTTTTTCCGTTAACCTGTTTATCATAGAAGCCACCAGTAGTTTCAAACCACATGCCTCCAGCCCATGGTGTAAAACCAGACCAAACTTGATTCTGCTGAATGTATGGAAACAAATCCTTTGTAGCAATAGAATTTTTATTGGCAATTATCAAGAACTTTTTATTGTACTTGATGAGTTGTGTTATATATTCACGGAATAGTGAGAATGGTGGATTTGTAACGACAATGTCGGCTTCTTTCAGAAACTCTATGCACTCCTCAGAGCGAAAGTCTCCGTCTCCTTTGAGTGGTAACACTTCTATTTCCTCGTCGTCAGGGATGTTGTTTCCATTTTTATCGCCCTCATATACGAGATATACAGCCTGTTCGCTTGTCCCTTCCGAAAAGAGATTGACATCCTGACTCTTATAGCAAGTAGCAATCAGTTTCTTCAAGCCAAGGAACTCAAAGTTATAGGCGAAATATTTGAAAAAGTTGCTGACACGAGGGTCATCGCAGTTACACAGCACAGTCTTACCACGGAAGTGTTCGCGGTAATGACGCAGCTCTTTGTTTATGTCTTCAAGCTGAGTGTAAAACTCATCTTTCTTAGCTTCCTTAGCCTTGTTGAGATTCTTGTTAGCCATATCTCTTTCCAAGAGATTAGGATGGCTACTATCTTGCAAAGAATCAATTACAAAACGAGGAACACCGGGACTGTTTGCTAAACAATGTCGGTGTTCCTCTTACTTGTAGATAAATTTATATACCTCCTAATAGTGCTCGTTTACAGGATTTTGACTAAATTTGCATTTGTAATAGGTAACTCTTGGAAAGAGATTGGGACACTTTCTAAACAAATTTATTCCCACCATTTTCGTTCCTCCTTGTTCTTGTCAACACGAAATTCTCCCTCATTGTCGATAACAACCACCATATCACCACGTGCAGCGAGGAATTGGAAATTGTCATACTTATGTATAAATTCCATGTCCTTTTCAAAGTTGTGCATTGCATGAGGTGTTATGAGTTTATGACTTCCGTCGGTATATCTAATAAAGGTTGCATCATTGTTGTTAATTATGTCGCTGACATCATATTGCCCACGGAGTTTTCTCCAATACTGGCGGGCATCCTTTCGCCAAGGACAACCAGTCACATAAAGCCATCCATCTTCATCTATTCCGAATAACTGATCATAATCTAAATGCGCAAATGGATAAGCATCAAATGCATATATCTTCTTAATATTTTTCCAATTGCAAGCATCTTCAAAATGTTGTTTGTCTCCACCAACTATTACAGTCCCATTCCGAAGAAGTCCTATGATATGATGTTCAGACGAAGAAATTTGTATTATACTTTCCCATGTTTTAACTTCAGTTGCTACTGAAGGATTATTTTCTTCAAAAGCAACCGAAATTGTTCCATCTTGGTGTAAACCAAAGATTAGACCTCCACATCCTGATTCTACTGCGATGAAATCACTTGTCGGAAAAAGTGGTTTAAGGCACGCCTCGCTCCATACATAGAATATCTGTCCATTAGAAAGTAAGACCGCGAAATTACCATAGTTTTTGGTTAGTGTATCCTCATTTTTCTTTTCAATGGGAATTACTGATAGGATATCATAATCAAAGTCAAGCCCCCAGCTCCAATTCTTGGAATATAGTTTCTTTCCTGCGGCGATAGCGAATTCACTCTCTGTCAGAGCAATTTTATGATGTCCCATATCATCGGCATTAAGGATATACCCGGCTGAAGTTGGTGACTCATGTTTGATTTTATATCTTCCATACTGTTTTAGTGAGATAATGAAATCCGTTTTCTCCTTTTGGTTCATGTTCTGGGTCTTCTCTATGTCTTCCGGAAAAAACTCTATTGGCACGGAATGAAAAACCATACCGGATGTTTCGCTTGCAAGTTGTCGAGCATGATTAATAATATTCCAGAATGTTTTAGGAAGTACAACATTTGGTAAATCAAATGCCACATCAAATAGCGGTGCAATTTCCTCATCTTTGAATCCGGCAATTCCACATCCGATACGGGTCACATAGAAGGTCATATCGGAGTGTTTTTGTGCAAACTTGATGAAGTCATCCACATAGGTTTTGATTGTATCCACACCTCCCTGCATTGTAGGAATGGCGTAGGACTGTCCCTGCATTCCCTCTCCTTGGCCCATTATTGCACCGAAACGTTCACGGGCAACTCGTGCGGCTCCTCCGGCATGATTACCGCCGAGATTGCTGCCGAACACAAATACTTCATCTCTTCCGAGTGAGGTTATATTCTCAGGCGTAAATTTATAGTTCATATTCAGTTTATTAAATTATCGTTTATGCTCTAATCCAAAAACAAATATCGCACATACTTAACGAGGAACTTTCACATCCAGTTTGGAATACGGAATGACGAAATGGAGGATTCCCTCGGCAAAAGAGCCTTTTTCATATGGTTGGTATGAGAATACGATACCTTGATTGGTCAGTGCTGGTCTGGGATAATAGGCACCGTCATATACTTCTTTCAGAATCTCTGACGCATTGGATTCCAGTTCGTCCTTTTCAAGAGATGCCGGATATATCCCATCAAAATTCATGAATTCCTTTTTCTGGGCTGTTATTTCCTGTTCAAGCAACTCCAATGCTTTTTTGAGGTCGTTTGCTCCAAAGATATCATTATACCCAAGGATGCGACCGTTTTCATTATCGAAAGTCAGATAGTATTCCTCCATAAATCCATGCGCCCCCATTGTGTAATAGTAGGTATAGAAGCGATAGGTCACATATTGTCCGGTCCTACTCTCCCATGCAGGAGCAACCTCCATCATGTAGTCGTATTTCGGCCCGAAATCCTCTTCCGTGAAATCTTTGCGGTAAAGCCTCTCGTGTTCTTTAGAAAAATGCACGGCTACCTGTTCCGGCGACATGGATGAAGCATTAATTCCCCCAATTTTTCTCGGAGTGGCTTTTATTGAGTAATATTCCTTCAGGATACGGTCAGCACCTTTATTGTCAAGATAAAGACCCTGAATATCATTGCGCATGATGGTCGCGATGAACTGCCTTAGCCATAAGGGATGATGCTCCGGAAGATAGGCCGTGAATTTGAAATCGCAATTCCATGAGGAGTCAGACAGAGAAAAACTACGACTGTAATGATGCCTTACAGTTCCCTGAGGCAGCAAACGCTCAACCGGGTTTATACTGTCTGGCAGATTCTTGACATTGTAAACGACCGTATCAATTCCGACAGCGAATTTCATCTGTAATCCGTCTGCAAAAAAAGACACACAACCCATTACCCGGCATGAATCAACCGGTATTTTTCCGGCATAGGTGATTATCAATGGAGTCTGTAGAGAGGTCATTTCCGGATCATCTACCTCTGTCCAGTCACAGACTACAGTTTTTCCGTCATAACTGCAAAGAGTATCTCCATAGTATCGGCTATCGCCGGATTCTTCGGAGGAATCTTCAGTATCGGCTATCGCTGGGGCATTAACTGATTCAATACTGCTATCGGCGAGCATGACCACGGCTATAGTCGCCATTATTGCAACAGCTATTGCCACTAAAAGATATCTCATGTTCATAGACTGCTCGATGATGATTTATAGAGTCGGAACTTGATCGGATTCGGTGTCTTCAATCTTTTCGACCGGATTCATATCCATTTCCACCACGTCCGCTTCATCATAATCTTCAACAGAGCCCCCGATACGGATAAGTCTTTGAATATCATTCTTGTCGAAGTACCTTGACATGTCTGCACACTTTCTTGCATTAATCGACAGTATCCTTCGTGCATTCCGGGGAGACAGGAATCCATTGGCATCCGCCTTTTGGAAATACATTATGGCACTATCGAGATTCTCTTTATTCGCGGACACATCCTCTCTGTACCTGTCCCACTGCTTTTCTCCGGCATGATTATACATGAACGGAACTTTTTCTGCCATAAGCAGTGCTTTAGGTGTTGATTCCAGATCAGGGAGATGACGGGTCAGAATATGCAGGCTCGCGAACGCCATAAGAAACTCGTCACCGGTTGAGTTTCCATCAACCATAGACAGAATATAGTCCCGTGAATTGTCTGAATCGGCATTGGTGACTATATTCTTCAACAGGTTTGCCCACTTATAGTCGGGTATATCCACTGATTCCATCGCGACACCGAGACTGTCAAGCCCATGCTTGTCCATAATTACCATAAGATGGTTCATAAGACCAAGTTCGTCGTTTGGATTGGTGTTGAAAGCCGCCTCCGCCACATCGACCGGTTTCTGCCCTGCAAGCTGATAGCAGATGATAGCGTTGAACATACATTTTTCAACACCGCCTTTACCATTCCGATAGCAGTCGGCCAAAGTCTCGTATGCTTGCTTGTCGCCCTGTCTTACCCTTTCAATCAAATTCGTGAGCGAAACAAACGTGTCTCCATGTGCAGCAGTGGATTCTGATACCGGAAGCGTGTCTGACACAACAACCGCCGCAGATTTTCCCATGTTGGTTTCATTGAAGTCAATGGCGTTGTTAGCCAATGTTGTGACGGCAGACATCGTTGCGGTCAAGGTAATAAACAAACGATGATATATTCTTATTCGAGTCATTGTCAGTTTTGTTTTATAATCTATAAAATCATTGTTTTATTCTTCAGAATTACGTTCGGACAGCTCTCTATTGATACGGCTTATGAAGTCATTGACATCCTCCGCTTTGCCACCTTTGAAAAGAATGACAGCAGTGTCTCCAGAGCCATGTCCGACATGGACATACAGCAATGTGGAATTGTCCTCCTTAAAGAAACGGTCAAACCTGCCTTCTTCGTCTGTGTTGTCATATACAAGAGACTCTCGCGGAATTTGATTCAGCAATGCTACTATCTCTTCTCGGGGTTCGGCATTGGGATGTATCGCCAAGACTCCTTTTCCAAGATTGTCAGGAAAACCCATGTCTCCGCCATTGAAATCCATGACTTCAAAGCGGTCGATATGTGATACTTTGTTGAACAATTCATCTAATGTAAGATTTCTGTCTGTCGCAAACGCTGCAAATATACCGGCCAACGTGACAACCAGCACGAAAATAACCTTCCTCATAACAAGAAATCTTTATCAATACCAGTTGGAATATGCTTTATATAGCGGTCTCCGATGCGCCGGTTGACTTCGGGGATCTTCACGTCAGCGCACAGGTCGTCGGCAGCCGATACAAGAATCGGTTCGATTTCAAGATTTTCAAGATAATACGATGGAATGGCAGAATAGCCAAGTATTGCGCCGATAATATTTCCGGCTATTGCCCCGGTCGAATCGCTGTCACCGTCATGGTTGACAGCGCAGACAATACAATCCTCGAAGCTGTCGATATGTCGCATCACGGAGAACACGGCTATGGCTATGGCCTCGTCACCGACCCAACCTTCTCCTAATTCGCGTATTGCAGAGGCTTCCGGGATGGAATCCTGTCCAAGGGCCAATGCCCGGTGGATGAGACGAGAGAACCGACCTAACTCTTCATCGTGTCCCGGGAAATACTTCGGCATCATTGTCAGACCTCCGTCAACAATCCATGAGAATGTCAGACGGTCAACGGTCTCGTCATGTATGCAGTTCTCTACGGTTGTGGCCAGAAGTGCCGAGGCGAAAGTGCTTGCGATATGCTTGTGGGTGATTTCCGCAGCCCAACCCGCAAGATGTGCCGTGTCATCGTATTTGTATAGATTGGAATGAGCGGCATTGAATATTCCGATCGGGGCGACACGCATCACCCCGCCGCACCCTTTTGAGTTGTTACGCACTTCCATTCCTTGAGCTATGTTATCCAAAGCCCCCATGCAGGTCATGCCCGGCGCGCGGCGGTTCCATAATGCCCGTATATGGCTCATCCAACTGTCAGCCTGTGGTTCGGGTATTCCGGTCTGGGTCTTATGCCAGTTGAGATAGCCTTTCTCAATATACGGTAGAATTGTCTCCAGCTTTCCCGCTTTCGTGTCGATGACGCCACTCATCAGCCCTTCGAGAGTGAAAAGTGTCATCTGAGTATCATCGGAGAATTGAGCCACACCGTCATGAAGAACATAACATGTGATTCCTTTCTTGCCAAACCGTTTTCGGATTGCCGCAAGATTCATAAACTCGACCTCATAGCCGAGAGCGTCCCCAACGGCACCCCCAACGAGAGAGCCTCGACATTTATCTTGTAACTGTTCTCTTATCATTGTTGTAATTTTTTTATGATTTCAGCACAGCCTCGCTCAATAGTATCGAAGCATGTGCGATACACGTATTCTGTCTGATAGTGAGGATCCGGGAGGTCTATGGACTCTCCAAAGCAGTAATCGTTGAATCGGACAATCCTGTCCCAATGGTCGTATTTCAGCAGACAGGTTACTTCATTGCGATGGTGTTTGGTCATTACGATTATCAAATCGGCTGAATTGAGTAGTTCCTCGTTCATAAGTATGGCTTTCCCACCCATTTGATAACCATGTTCAGAGGCGATACGACACATCACATCCTCGCGGTCGAGCCCATCAGGCACTTTCGTTCCGCAGGAAGCGACTTCAATGCCGTCAATATCGTTGTCGGCAACCATCTTTTTCAACACAACCTCGGCAGCAGCCGAGCGGCTCGCATTGCCTGTGCAAACAAATACTATTTTCATATTCAAACGTCAAATAGTTCATCATCTTCATCGAGGCGGCGCACTTCATCAACGCCCTCGATGGCAGAGATATGGTTGATAATAGTTTTCAGTTCAGCGTATGAGTGGACACCGAAGCGGATTTTGCAGACCACTATATTACGGTCGGTCTTGGTGTTGAACGATTCCATCGAGAGATGGAAAGTGTTGGTGATACAATCCACAAGGTCAACGAAGAGGTGACTGCGGTCAACTGCCTTTACCTTCAGAGTCAATGGATATAGAGTTTCGTCAGCCTTGTAGTCAACAGACACGACATCATCGCCATACGAGGATGCCATACTTATGGCATGGGGACAGTCGCGTTTATGTACCGTTATGAGTTCCGGGTCAAAATGATTCCGGATACCGATTACCTCCTCTCCGGGAATGGGATTACAGACAGAGCATCGACAATACGGTGCTTTCGGAATTGACTCCAGATAACGGCGGATTGCCTTACGCGCCTTGAAAGTGTGGGCGAAGTTCTGCCAGTCCTGTTCAGGATGTGAATCCTTTTCGGTGAATATTTCAACTACGTCACCACGTCTCAGCTCCGTGTTGACAGGCTCCAAACGGCTGTTGATACGTACGTATTTGGCATGGTCTCCCAAATCAGTATGTACCTCGTATGCGAAATCAATCGCAGTGGCGTTCTGAGGAAGGATGATTTTCTTGCCTGTAGGCGTGAAAACCTGTATGTCATCGTTATAAAAAGCGGTGATAATATCCTCCATGTAGCGGTCATCACGCATCGCTCCACTGATAGTGTCATGCAGTACCTTACGGAACTTCTCAATCCACATCTGGATGTTGCTCTCGTTGCGTTCTGCGACACATCCTAACTGTGACTGACGAATCATCGCTTCGCTACTGATATGCACCTCCTGCCAGCGGCCGAAGTCAGGGAGTAGTTTGACATGGATGCTCTGATAGCCGTTCTCTTTGGGAGCGTCAATATAGTTGCTCATACTGCAATGCTTCTCCTTGAAACGGTCGGTAAGGATGCAGTAGATTTTCATCGCCATCTCCTTCTCGCTTAGTGCTGTCCGGTTTTCATCAAATACCACTTCTACAAAGTGACGGTATTTCAGATGGTTGAAGTCATCGCCATACTTCTTCATCTTGCGCCACAGACTGAACGGACGGCGGTAATCTACATAGACACGTGCCTTGATTCCGGCCGCCGAGAGAGTCTCTTCAATCTGACGGCGGAATGTCTCAAGATTATCCTTGTTCGCTTCAACATGGCGGGCAATGAGCGTTGAAATTTCTTCATATTCATCAGGGCAGCGGAACCGGAACGAGAGGTTTTCCAATTCGGTCTTAATGTTGTATAGTCCGAGGCGGTTGGCAAGTGGAGCATAGAAATAGTCGGTTTCACCGGCAATCTTCATCTGCTTCTCCGGCTTCATTGAAGCGAGTGTGCGCATATTATGCAGACGGTCGGCGAGCTTGACGAGTATGGCGCGGATGTCATACTGCATTGAGTTGAGTAACTGACGGTAATTGTCGAGTTGTTTTGACAGTTCATAGTCGTGGGTAGGTTTCTTTGTCACTACGCGGACAAGGAATGCTACATCGTCGCCGAAACGGTCGCGGATGTCGTCAATGGTGTAATGGGTATCCTCCACCACATCATGCAGAAAACACGCGATGACCGGATTCGCACCGAGCATAAGCTCTTCCGCCGCGATATTCGCTACCTCGATTGGATGGAATATATACGGTTCACCGGTTTTACGCTTCTGGGGAGCGTGTGCCTCCCGTGCCAGTTCAAATGCGGCACGGATTCGGAGCATATCTTCAGACGATACACGCTTTACCATGACCTCGAAAACGTGTTCGGCTCGTTCCTGAATGATTCGGTTGTATTCGTTCTGCATGATAATGGTTGTCTTTAAGTTATCAAAGTTACTAAATTATACTGATATCGAGGCGCTGACACCTTATAATCTTTAATTTCTACTTCCGAAAGATATTTCGGAAAAAAGAAACAATCTTCTCTCGGTTACGAAAGAGGATGTACGCAATGATCGCCGTCCATAATAGTCCCATCCCTGTTATCCCTCTATCATTTCAAACTCCACATACTCCGGGAACCATTTGTCGAGTTGGTCATCGGCCTTGACTTCCATTTCCGGAGTGATATATTTCGACATCTTCTGAACAAGGACAGTGAGAGAGGCTACTTCGTCAAGCCAGCCGATAATCGGCAGACGTTTTGAATCGAGTATGTCGATAGGAAGGATGAGATAAGCCAGCGAACCGAAGATTGCCCACTTGTCTTTTCGCGGAGTGTCCTTGCTCCGCATTACATACCACATGAGAAGAACGGGGCGGGTTGCGGCGCGACCGGCCTTGCGGCTCCAGTTGCAGATGCTCTCCCAGAGAGCATTGTAGTCAAGATTGAATATTGCCATGATGATTATGTGTTAATTGTTCTTACATATATAGAGATACATGGATAGGTTAAATATATCAATAATCTGTGCTTTTTTCTAAAATTGCAAATGGATGAGAATTGCCGAATAATTGTCATTGGCATTCCTTCCTGTAATCTCCTTTATTTTACCTAAGGAATCAGGGGTGTCTCCATCAAGGAGGGCATCTTTAACTTCATTCCATCTACCGCAGCCATAAACACCGTCGGAACAGATGAATATCATATCGCCAATCTCCACCTCAATCTCTTTAATATCCGGCACATAGTTATTACGTCCGGTGAAGAAGGCTCGTGTGATTATTGGCCATCCCTCGGGAGTCAATGCTACATGGTCAGTTGACTGATAAATGATTTCATGATTACGTACAACATAGATCCTACTGTCTCCACAATGAGCCAGCAATGCTTTATTACCCTCAATTGCTGCCATTGCCATGGTTGTACCCATCTCAACACGGGATTTGTTGTTATAGGCAATCATTGTCTCATCGCAGGCATCAATGATTTTCTTCTCACTGTCCTTGCGCTTTGGATTTTTTGTCCAATAGTCGCAGATGTGCTCTGCCACGAGCTTACTGGCGACTTCTCCCAAGTGGTGTCCACCCATGCCGTCGCAAAGCACAAATACCGACCGCCCTTGCTCCGGCATCTCTCTTACCGCGATGTAATCCTCGTTCTTACGTCGGGGGCCACATTCACTGAAAATTTCGTGATATATTTTCATCTCAATAAGTTTCTTTATCGTCTTTCCTTAGTTGAAGTTTGCCTCTCAATATGCCGTTACGGTCGAGTTGTCCATACCAATAGAATACACTCAAGCCGTCTACATTGCGGTCGGGATAGTGTTCCCGATAGTCGAGAGTGGCTCGAACATCAAGATAGTCGGTCTGACTCCAGCTGATTGTGCAGTCAAGTGTGCCATTTTTTATGATATGATTCATCGCCTCAGGAAAGCACAGGAAACTTTCCTGACAGAACATATCGGCAGTCACTTTAAGGTCATATGCGACATTCTTGCCTGAGAAGGTTCTTGCGAGAGCATATCTTATCGGCCAATCGTTATTATCAATATTGATGAGCCTGTCGCCGTCATCACGAAAACCTTTCTTGGTAAGGAAGAGGTACCAGTTTAATCTTGTGGGATTTCGTTTTACAATCTCCACATCCGGGGCATTTTCAAGCATGGTGCCTTGACTGCTTCCGGGCACAAGTTCCGGCTTAAGAACATCGCGATTCTTGCTGAAAATGAACTCTTCAAGCCTTGTCAGAGGTCGATTAATCAACACTTGGCTATGTCCTTCCATATCTCAGATAATTTTCAAGAAACTTTCTGCTCCGTTCATATTTAGCAAGCATTTCTATAAAGGAAAATAGTCCTTGGCTTGCGCCTTCCGGGATATATGTATAGCCATGATTACATTCTTCCGGCAGCGAGACTTCCTCCGGGTCGATAACGACCATGTGGCAAGAGTCTGGTATGGCGGCGAGTAATGAAGCGGCGGGATATACGAACATGGTAGAACCGACGACCACAAACCAGTCGGCTTCCTTCGTAGCTTTTATAGCTTCTCGCCATAGCCCGCTGTCTATATCCTCGTCAAAGTAAACGACGTATGGCCGCAGTTGCGAGCCGTCGGGTGCTTTGTCTCCTATATGAATGTCAGGATTATCTCTGTCAATGGGGAAAGACAATGAAGGGTTAGCGGATGAGGCATTCCTCAGTGCCTCTCCGTGAAGATAGATTACTTTTGTCGAGCCGGCACGTGTATGATAGTCATCACCGTTCTGGGTAATGACTGTCACATCAAAATCATTTTCAAGCGCGGCGATAATCCGGTGTCCGTCATTAGGTTTATGCTCCAGTATGGCTCGGCGCATCGGATTGAAGAAGTCAAGCATGGCCTGTCGGCGTTCCTTCACGTCTTTGCGTTGCCGTCCGTACCATGAATTCAGTGTCGCCACCTTCTTATAGTCAATCTCGTTCCACACACCGCCTTCGCCTCGAAATGTGGGCAACCCACTCTCTCGGCTCATTCCGGCTCCTGTGAAAAATACTATCTTCTTTTTCGTTACCATCTGTTTTCTACAATTATTTTGTATTCCTTACGAATCCAGTCGAATATCAGTTGGAGTTCATACTTGTATGACTCAATTCTATCCAATAAAGGATACAGACCGCCGAAAGAGCAAAGCCCTTGCAAAAGGTCGGATGGCAGAAATGTACCGGTCTCCTTGTAAGGCCTCGTCAGCATGACCGCTCTCCCCAGGAACTCATGCCAGTTATGTCTGCGGTTTTTCCCCGGAGGCACAGCCCAATGCTCGGTATCCGGTTCGATACCCCATAGTTCACAGACTTCCTTGTCGAGCCGAGGCCAATTGACAATCAAGTCGTTCTTGTCTCTGATTTCAATGTTGAATCCCATAAGCTAATCTTTTACGTTTACAAGTATGATTGCCTTTACTGCATTCCCAAGAGTGGAATCTTCAGAAAGTCCCCATGTCACATCGCAGTTCTCAGGAAATCCCGAAATGAATTCGTTGAGATATTGCACCTCATAAACTGTCATCGGCCGTTCAGCCTCTGAAGAACGTATTACGTTAATCATGACAGATGTGGCACGATTGATTATCTCAACAGCCTCATCGGATGCGATGGCATTTTCGATAGCGTTTTTTAAACGGCCTTTCCATTCGGCGCGTCCCATGAATGAGTGTTTTTCTCCGTCGGTGCGCATAAAATTCAGATAGTCTTGATAGTCAAGTCCGATATATTGGGACTTGATATTCTCAAAGAACGCCTCAAAGTCAAACTGTTGGTGATGTTGTATGATATTTGTTGCCATAATGAAATGATTGGAAGTAGTCTGAACGACAAAATTGCCGTTCAGACTACGAAGTTAGCGATAGTGGTTGAGCATTAGATCAAGTCTCAATCTTTTTCACCGGGGAGAGAGGAGAATGTTATTTATCATCGTCATCCTTGAAGTAGTCGTCAGCCATCATTGATGGGGCGATCTTGTTTGCGAGACGGTCAAACAAGCGTCCCCTTGCCTTATGTTCACGGGCAAACATGGCTGATGTACCCACCGCATCAGCGGTAAATGAGAGTGTGTTCGTGATGGATATTGTGGCTGCCACAGCTTCCACATTCTGATTTGCCCCGATGTAGGTAAAAATCCAGCCTTTGGATTTCATTGTCTCCACCAGTTTCTTGATCGCCGGGCCATTATACTCCGATGAAGCATTTTCGTAACCATCGGTGATGATTGTGACGATGACTGCGTCGTCATTGGCCACACTCTTGCGAAGGGCATTGATGGCGTTACCCATGGCATCATAGAGAGGTGTGCAACATGAGGGAACATACTGCTTGTCGGTCAGTTCCTCGACACGTTCCGCCTCCACTTTGTCGTAGATTGTCTTGACCGCATCCGAGTTGAAAGACACCAGTGACACAAGGTGTTCCTGATCGGGATGCTTCTTCTGGGCAGCACGTATGGTCTGAACGGTTTCGTTCACTCCGTCGATTGCCTGTTTCTCGATGCTGCTCATTGAGCCACTCTCATCGAGGATAATCAGATTGAATACTCTTTGTTTCATAACGTTGAATTTTTATTCGTTGATTTTTTCTCCTTTTGCGTTTACCATGATACATTCGCCGGTTTCAGGAATCTGACACTGATACACTCCCGGGGCTACCGATTCTATATTTGAGTACAGAGGTGGAGTGACAGGAACGCCGGCACGGTTAATAAGTCCGTAGTAGTTGTTGGCCGAATAGCTCATCATATTGTCAACCGCTTTCTTCTGGTTTCCCTCTTCGTCAAATTCATTGATATAGTATGCAAGGTGGTACACTTCATCGAACACGAAATCGTCAAGGATAGCCCCGTCATAATCATGTCGGCTCTGAGAGTTGTCGTCCTTCACGACTGTGATACCGTTGTCGGAATGGATAAATACATTCTTATATTCCATAGGAATTACAAACTGTCCGTTTGCACCGATGACACCCCATTTATCATTATCCATGGCGTACCACATATTCTTGGCTCCGATATGAATATCTTCATGTTCCGGTTGGAATGCCCATTTACCATTTCGGTCAAGAAGCCCATACTTTCCGTTCACCGGAATAGCGGCATAATTTCCATGATAGACGTAGCGGTCATATCCGCGTTCCTTTGCAAACTTACGGTTGTGTATCGGCTTACCGGAATGATCTATGAAGTATACAGAATCACCTTCGCAGACTCCGGCGACACCGTCCGTGAACGACCACGCCGCGTCATACTTGAACGGAATGACAGTCTCTGCCGTATAACGGTTGACAAATCCGCGTTTGCCATCCTTTGCCACGATAATAAGGCTATCACCATCCTCCGGAACAGCAATCCAGTCAATGTCCTTGATTATCTTGGCTTTGGTTCGGGAGTCATAGATATATGATTTGCCCTCATTATAACCGTTATTACGATATTTAAAGTTAGGACTGAGGTTTGAATCATATCTGTCTTCCCATGAAGAACGGTACGATTTATGCCTCATAAATTCATCATAGAAAGCATAGCCAAGCATACTTGTGAATGCTACGATGCAGACTGTGATGGTAGCCCAGATAACACGCCAGAAAGGAGTCTTGTTCTTCCATGAGAAGATGTTGCGGATGAATTGCCAGATACCTCCGAAGAAAACGGAGAGCCACATCTTGAATGTTATTTTCTTTTTCATGACCGGTTATTATTGTTTATTCCTGTTCGAGTTCTGAAATCAGTTTTGCTTCTTCTTCAAGTTCACGGTATTTCTGGGTGAAACGCCGTTTGGCGACGATTACAGATTGGAGCGACATATTGAGGAGATACTCCATATCATCCGGAGTCTGGTAGAAAAACTCTGACGCGATAATCAGGTCTGAATCGGAATCAATGTAGAGTTTCACCTGAAGAAGATTATAGTTGAGGTCATTGCAGGTGCGCAAGCCAAGAAACATCTCCTTCTCATCGTCTGCCGAGAAGACTCCGGTCAGTGTGAGAGCCACGGCATTGGCATCCTCACCGCCTGTGATATTGGCTTGTATGTAGCTCATCTGATAGCGGAACACAAGGCAGTTGTCGTTCTCCTGAAGAACGGGGAATCCCCATTTCTCCAATACCTGTTTGATTAGTTCATTAGTCGTCATTGTCGCTGCCGTTTATAATATTGTGAATTGTAATTGTTGAGAAGGCCAGAACGCGAATCATGTGTTCGATAAGTTCCGGTGTCACCTCATTGTCTCCGAGATAGTGCTGATAGTTCAGCCATACTTGATTCTCGAACATGATGTTGGGCTGAACATACTTCATCTTGCCGCAGAGTTTCGCCATAGCCTCCAGTACGGCAACACGATTATCATCGGAGATGTCAAAAACATCAGGGGCAGTGAGGGTTATACACTTGGCTTCTTCATCATCAACCGTGTAAATTACGGTCAAGCCTTCATACTCGAAACGGTAGCCGAATCCTTCAATCTCTTTGGGAATAAACCCGAGTGCGCTCAGCGCTGTTAGTACATTTTCTTTTATCATATCTGTTTAATTAAGTAGTTATCATCGGGCTAGATCACCGGCCTTTGCATATAAGATGAATTATGGCGAGGTATTCTATTTTGTCAGAGTACAAATCCAACTTTTTTTCTTTCGCCGGACGATTGTCGGTTCTCCATTTTATCTTTGAGTTCGAGATATTCTCCGCATTGCTTCTCTGATACTGACGGCTGGGTAACTTTAATAACCTCCATCAGACGATTCATTGAGAGTGGCAAAGGCTCATCGAGACCATGGTCAAGAGTTTCTTCAAAACAGAGGCGAGCCGACTCTTCGACAATGAAGGAAATGTCACTACAAGTGAAGTTTTCCGTGGCAGAGGCAAGCACCTCATAGTCAATATTTACAAAGGGACGCTTTTCAATCTCAAGTCTGAACAGCTCTTGGCGTGCCTCTTTGTCAGGGAGTGAAACATACACCGTTCTATCGATACGCCCCTTCCGCATAATCGCAGGATCTAATAAGCCGGGCCTATTAGTCGTTGCCAGCACGTAGATTCCTCTTGATGCACAGTTGTTTAACTGAGTAAGCATCTCGTTTACCTCGTTGGCCTGATTACCGTTAAGGTCCGTATCACGTTTGGGCACAATGGCATCAAATTCATCAAAGATGAGAATCATCGGGCCTTTCTTCTCAGCCTCATCAAACAGTTCGGCTATCTTTTGCTGAGAACCGTGTATGTAGATGGAGCCAAGTTCCGAAGGGTTGACAATCTTATATTTCAAGCCTGACTCCTGAGCCGCCTTTTCGGCTATAAAGGTCTTACCACATCCTTGCGGTCCATAGAGCAGAGTGCAGTTGCTCGGCTTTATTCCGTATGCCTGCGCAACCTTCGGATTTCGTACAATCTGGATGAAATCCCGACGGAAGAGTGCTTTTAACTCCGACATTCCAGCGACTTCATCAAGTCCTCTTGCTGATTTTTTTCTCGCGCTATCCTGAGCCTTCGCTTTTCTCTCTGCCTCACGGTCAAGCCTTTCAAAACGCTTCTCGTCCTCCTCAGTAATTACAGCACCGTTTCCTCCTGCCGCCAATGTCGCCGTTCTCTCCACATGGGTCTGTGTCGAGATGTTACCTTTGGCCAGTTTGTTGACAAAAGTACGGAAACGGTCAACCGTCTGAAAGCGACCGGATGGATTCACATCTGTTGCCTTTTCAAGAATCAGACGTTGTGCCGCCGAAAGCTTATCGCGATTTCGTTTCAAGAACCGTTTGCGGAACTCTATTGAGGACAATTGAGTACCGAGATTTTCTTCCTCAGTGACATCACCCGAAATCATCATGGTTATGACAATGCCAAGGGCATAAATATCTGTAAGATGATTATATACCCCGTTGGCGGTCTCAGGCGCACGGAAACGGATATCCTGGATTTCGTCAGTAAAAGGTGTTGAACCATGATATGAAGTCCCCATATCCGATAGACCGATAAGATAGATGCCTTTAAGCTCATCGCCATCATAATTCAGGAGAATATTGTCGGTGTTGATATTGTAATGTCCACCGCCTCGTGTGTAACGGGCAATTTCATCAACAGCCGAGAATAGTGCCTCCATGACCTTGACAACATCTGACATACACAGCCCTCGCTGGAGTTTTATCTCATTAGTCAGGCTGTTTGCATCTATTTTTGGCTGCAACATCCACCCAAGTCGTCTGTCCCCGACCTTCTCGATTCCGCAGTCAATAACACTTGGAAAATACTTATACGTTTGCTGGCTCCGCAGAAACTTGACCTCCTCAATAAAATCCGGCACACGCTTACGCGAAGATCCATCAACCTCATATCGTTTCGATTTGAGGTTGAACACCGTCAGAATCCCATAGCTTTCCAATGCATCCTCCGTCTCGCCATCAACGACCGCGTTACTTTTGGTCAGATACACCTCCCGCTCACCATCGTGTCGCGAACTCAGCTTGCTAACCACCATCTGACCAGCAATCTGAGAATTTATTTTAAGCAACTGTTTCATATCAGAACTGTTTCATATCAGAACGGTTTCATGGTTTAACGTAATCACAATGTCTTTATAGTCTTACAATATGACTTGTAAAGATAAAGATTGTGTATTATAAATCAAGCTATTGCACAAATAGCAAAGAAGTGTACGAGTTTATTGCAGAGGCTCTTATGAAAGAATACTTCACTCTATTTTTTGAACTTCAATTCTATTTTGACAGCAATCCTTAATAATAATGTTGGTATTATGAATTTTCGTGTTTGACAATTTCTCCTTTGGAGTTTACGATTACTCCGGCAGAAGCATCTTTATAACGGCACAGATAAGTGTCTTTTGTCAAAGGGAGTACCTCCCAATAGAGGGGTTCTGTAACAATCTCACCATTTACGGTACAAAGACCCTCATAGCCGTCCGACATTCGATAACGCATCAACGTAGTTGCGTCAATAAGGCGATTCCCTTCCTTATCCCATTCATCTTTGTCGTAGTACATCTTCTCGACTTCATAGAGGAGGAACTTATCTGACTTTGTCCCATCGAATCCGTATGACACCTGTAGGTGGTTCGGTAATGTTGCTACAACGCCAAGATCTTCGGTGATGGTAATCTCGGGATAACCGACTTCGGTTATCAATTCGGCATTATCGTTGAGGGCATACCATAATCCGTGCTGTTTATCTCCTTCACGAACGCGCCATGAGTTATTTGCCTCAGAGATTATCCACTGATATTTAGGCTCTATAGCCCAGTTACCTTTACGATCTATAAGGCCCATGAGTCCGCTGTCAATAGCTAAAGCACAGTAATCGCCGTGATAGACATATCCCTGATTTTTGGCATTGTACGCGAATTTCTTGCCGTTTATAGCTTGCCCGGTATGATTGATAAAGTAGATGCTATCTCCCTCCGACACGGCTGCAACACCGCTTGAGAACACCCATGCTTTTGTATACTTTGCAGGGATAGCGACTTCGCCACTGAAACGATTGATATAACCACGTTTATTATCTTTAGAATAAACCATTAAGCTATCTTCATCGAATGGGAGTGCAATCCAGTCAATCCCCTTTGCGACTACTTCACCAGTATTGATATTCTGGATTATACCTGGCTTATCGCTGTGTCGGGGCTTGACAAATACAAGTTGCTTACTGATTCGCTGTTTATCCCCATAACGCTGTATATCCTCTCGTTCAGCCTGATACCATACACGAGTAATGATACAGGTGCAGACGATAACGCAAATGGTCAATACAGACCATATCACACGCCAAAAAGGTGTTTTGTACTTAGGGTTAAGACACCGTCCAACCCAACAGATAGCCTGCCATAGACCTTTGCCGATATTAGCAAGCCAGTTCTTGAAAGTGATTTTGTTAGAAGACATAGTTACTGTGTTTGATTGATTTTTAGCTTTGTTTTAGCAAGACAGCGCTATGACAAATCACAAAAAAAGATTTGACCAATTCCTGTCCTATCTATATGAATCAGGAATTGGTCAAATATTTTGAAATTTCTATTTATCTGTAATCTAATTTTTCGATGAATTATCGGAAGAAGTAATAAGAAGTGGTTTTACTCGTGTTCGAGTTGGAATATCGGGAGTCGCCTCTATAGTGGATTATGCAGACTACCAAGAAAATCTTCTGTTATTCTGTTCTCGTATATTTTAGGCTCTGTACCATTCTCATCAGAGGGTTGGCGGTGCCATAGAAGGTAAAAATCAAATCAAAGGTAAACAGTGACTCATGCTGTGCCACTGTCTACCCATATCCGAAGTTGATACCATCAATTTCTTATGCACATGTCGAGTCCGGGAGAGGTGTTTACATGTCGGCAAAAGTGGTCTTAAAAAGTTGGTACTCAAAGAAGCACTCGATAGCGATTTTCTTGGTCTGTTGCCTTATTTCATCACCATAGCGGTCCAGAAATTCTGAATTATAATTGATTAAGTTATTATAATCTACATCGAGCAAAAGATTCTTTACACCGTTGGCAATCTTTGAAGCCTCGGAAATGTCACGTGTTATATCCCATGTAAAACTAAATCGAGATGATGCTTTCTCAACCGCTGCGGTGAATCCATCATACCATGATCCACCAGGCTGGAAGGCCTTATCCTCCCAATCGAGAATAATAACAGGAATGTGAACCGAGATGTCATCGATTGAGAGACACACATGGAAAACCTCCTGTATTGCACGAGCGAGTTCATAAGAGACTCGTTTGCTTACTGACTCGTCAACAGCATTCTGTACCAGATCGCAATACTCGATGTTCCCTGAGTTGAGTCCTCTAATGAATTCACAGAAGATTTGTCGGATATTGATTCCAGTGATGGGGGATGAAGAGATGTTTCTAACAGGTCGGTCTATAAACCTCTTGACACCTTCTTTGGTCGCCCAGATGTCGGCATCTTTGTAAATCTGACCGTAGTTAACCGAAAGAATGCGGTCGATGAATCGTTTGAGGGCAATCTCCTGAGCGCGTGCATAGAGGGCTATACCTTTCGCTACCACGAAACTTGGATTACGATCCTCAAGATATTCATTACTGCCGAAGACTTCCTTGACTAGATCCTTAAACCATCGCATGATGCTCGCCCCGCCGCTGAGCACTATACTGTCTGGGGGGTTGCCGTCGTTGACATTCTTAATCTTCTGACTGAGGTTAATCAAGTCCTCTTTCACAACTTCTCTATAGCCGATGGTTACGTTATCGTAGTTCCCGATAAACTCATAGAGAGGTCGCGAAAATGCTGCGTCGGCTGTGGGTTTAGTGAAACGATAAATTAGCTCAAAGTCAGTGAGTCCCTCCGTGTAGTCAGACTCCTTCTGCATACGAAGGTTAAAAAGAAGGAATTGCCTCGGATCTATATGACGCAGATCCTTGCTAAGAAGAAGCGAACGGGTAATGGCAAGCATATCATCACGCCCAGAACCGTCAGGTTGCGGAGAGAGAGATTCGAACATACTTTTCTCAATGTTACTAGCTCCTAACTGATGGTTTGACCAGTCATCCTTCGAAATCTTGCGTCCATTTCGCATGGCAGTATAGTCGATTGTGCTCGAACCGTAATCAATGACCAACGAACACTTGTTGGGACCAGAGGTCCTATCGTTGAAGGTGAAGTAAGCTGCATCACTCTCATTGATAATCCAGTCAAAACGGAGATTAAGCGGAGCGAGAGCCTCGTTGAAGAATTCAATATACTCCTTCTTCTCATCATCGTTCCAACGGGTGGGCGAAGCCATACAAAGGCGAAAGTTAGGAACGCCATCATTGATATTCAGGATGTCGCTATTGAGTTCGAGCAAAGTCTCGACTATAAGTTTTATATAGTTCTTATAGTGATTACGGCGGCGGTCGTCAAACGATGAAACGCGACCTTTCATGCCACCGGATATGCCACAGCCAGGTTTTGCTGTAAGAAAATAGTTACCGTCTTTATCATAATAGACCACAGAGGGTAATTTCTGGTCCTCAACTTCGTTTGAGGCCCTTAGCCTCAGAGATGTGCCTTCCATTGGTAATCCAATGGGATTATTCGCATTGAGTGGAACGACCCATGCGGCGGTCTCGCCGTGGCCATAGTCAATTCCTACGATATAGTCTGCCATAAATGATTGGGGTGTTAATTCTTTTGTGGGAGTTGTAAATTTAGTCTACAGAGGGGATGACGACGGTACCTTTGCAAACAGCAACATTGTCTTCGTTATAAATAGCCGGCTCAGTTGTAGTAGGGGCTGACACGTTGCCAGTAAAGGCTTCAAAATCTGCGCTATTATCTTCGGCAAAGTTACGGAATGTGTAACCATAGAGCGCTAGGAGACGCTCAATGCCATCCTTCTCCTTCTGCGAGGCTCCATCGGCATAGAAATGTTGCATCCATGTAAGAATGCGGATATTGCGGCCGTCGAGCTGGCGATATTTATAGAAGCGTGTTAGTGCGCCGTAAATGCTGTCTACCTCTTGTTCAAGAGTCTTTGATGTGGTGGTGACGCGTACTTCGGACTTCTTCATAACGGGGGCACTGGGCTTGGAGGCCATACAGCGACCAATCCCGTAGCCACCCATACTGGATACAATAGCACCCAATATGCTAATAAACTGGATCTCAGTAAAGCAGATTCCTATACCGATGAGGGCAATAACAGCATAGATGGTAACCTTGACTGTACTAGAAATTTCATTCGGTCGATTAGGCATTTCAACGACTGTCTCGCTGACAGAGTAAGAGAGAGGGAAACTGATGACCTTCACTACGTCCTCGAGCAGGAAACGGAGCTTGCGGTCCGGTTGTTTATCCCATTGGAGTCTCTTGGTCAGGATATCGCGACAGACAGCGTTGATCCTGGCGGGGTCGTCCGTAGCAAGTGCTTTGCATATCAAGTTCTTCTCAATATCGTTCATGATTGGTTGACTTTAGAATGATTAGTTAGTCTTTGGGAATGACGGCGGTGCCACGGCACACGGCGAATCCCTTGTCGTTGTAAATGGCCGGTTCAGTAGTGACAGCAGTGGACACGTTGCCTTTATTGATCTCGAAGTCAGAACTGTTCTCAGGGGTCATGTTGACAAACTTGTAACCGTATAAATCAAGGAGTCTTGTGATACTGGCGCGGAGTTCTCCAGACTTGTCCTCAGAGTAAAGATGCTGGAGCCAAACAAGGATACGAATGAGATGTCCGTCAAGCTGTCGATAGTCATAGAATCTAGAGAGTGCAGCATATACTGCGTCTACACGACCGCCTATCTCCTCGGATGAGGGAAAGGTAACAGGCTTCTCAACGTTATTTAGGCTCTTGCTGAGTTTGAACCCGCCGACTGTGGCAGCCACGCCGCCGAGGAGTCTCACAAGCGGTTTACAAGACATTGTAAAGCACAAGCCGGCTACAGTGAGAGAACCGAATGCCAAAGCTTTTCTAACATTTGGTACTAGAATCTCCCGCTCATCAGGGTAGATCGGGAAATCCATGCTGTTGACTACATCCTCGAGGAGGTAGCGCAAAGTTCGGTCTGGCTGTTTGTCCCACTGCAAACGGTCGCAGAGAATTTTCTTACAGGCCTTGTTAATCTCAGCTTGTGGATCGGTCGATGCAAGAGCCGATTCAAGAGTATTTAGTTCTTTTTCAGTCATGTCTATAAGTGTCTATTTCGGGGTAAACTAATGAGCCTCTTATCAGGATCTCGGTACGTCCGTTGTCATGCGAAATAACAGCAGGCGAGGTAATGAACTGGTCCGTAATATTTTTGTTGGGGTTCAACTCAAAATAGTCAAAGTTGCCAAACTCATCGCCAATTTTTGCATCATTGATAACCTCAATGTCAAAATTCTTGAGTAGTCCTTCTAAGGTTCTATTGATGACAGCCTGTGCTGGATCTACAGGCTGGGTATAGTCTATACGCTGAACAATCGAGTTTATGATTTTGAGGAGCGATGAGCCCGGTTTAAGATACTTCGTCTTGCACATTGCGACAACGCTTTCAAGAAAATTATCAAGAAGAGGAAATACCTCGTCAGGAGTCTTGCCGGGGATGAGACTGAAAGATATCCTGGGTCTGTTGATTTTTATGGTTATAACATCTTCACTAGATTCTTTAAATATTCTGCTTGACTCTACTTTCGGGGTAATAGTGGGCTCAATGGGGAATGTGTACTGCTCCAAAACTGCCAAAACTTTTTTTTCAATTTCAGCAATCAGATGTCTTTGGTAAAGCGAGTCGAGCAGATATTCACGATAGAGAGCCTGTAACTGCTTCACTGCTGTTAAGGCTGTTCCAACTGAAGAGAATTCTGTGTTGCAGCTATCCTGATATTTAGCTCTTGCTTCGGTTTTAATGTCTCTCATTTGTAATAAAATGTATAGAATCCGTCATTATTTACAGCGGCGACAATTGTTTTGCCGGGATTAGTCTGGTTGAACTTCGACAGCCGCATCTTCAGCGAGTAGCAGCGGGAATCGTAGTCAACGAATCCGTCTTTCTTGAAAACAACCACATAGCCGCCTGGTTCAATCCAGAATGAGGATACATCCTTGATGCAAATAGCCTTGTCGGAGTCTTTGCGAAAGATTTCAACGTAGGGCTGTTTGGATGTGACATCCACCTTCATCCTCATCTTTACAGAATTGTCCTCGGTGCAGGCCCTGTTGGGAAGGAGACAAATGCATTCATCGGCTTCGTTGAAAAGACCAACGACGCAGTCGCCTATCTCCAATTTGACCACATTACTACCGCATTTTACCTTAACACCATCCCGATAGCCAATGTTTATGAGGTATCGGGAGATGACATTTGACACCTGAGGCTTTCCCAGAGGAAATTCGATATCGTGATGGAGGGAAATAGTGTCACCCATGGGCTTATCAGACTTGAAGCATAGAAAAGTTTCGCACCCTTTCCTGATCATTTCAGGAGTCCACGCATCTTTTAATAAAAGGAACAGATATGCCAACCCAAGCCTATCCTTGTATGAAATGATTTCACGAAAATCATTCAATATAGGAGCGAGATTCCCTAATGGCATCCAAGTATCACCAATGAGGCTTATTTGACCGTCATTAAATGTAGCATTTAGTTGTTTCCCGCTACACCAAGCTCTCAATTGAGATATTAGCTGACCTTCTAACATATTATTACAGAACAGTTCCAAATCTGTTTCTTGAAACATTTCTGCATACTGTTTTGAATTTACCAGAAATTCTTCCATGTCAAAGAATCTCCGGAAATCAGTTATTCTTAATATTTCTACTCCTTGAAATTTCATACCCGTTTCTCAATTATATCAAGTGAAATAGAATTTAGTATTTTACTCACTATCATATACAACTGTTTATCATATTCATTTTTTAATGAATGGATATGAATATCTTCATCTTGCAAGGAATACAATTGTACAGTAGTACTACGATCCTTTCTCACAGCCTGTTTATAACGAGGTTCATTATATCCATTTATTGGCATGAGATCATTCTTAGATGCGGGCGCAAAATTATTCTTGGCTATATCAGAAAATGCAATGGCAATTTTTTCAAGATTCGTTTCACCATAAGTCTTCATATTCAAGATGGCTCGTTTCAAACATCCTAAGAAAAGTTCGGAATCAAAAATAGCATCTTTGGAATCGGCCCCTTTGTACTCATTTAAATAAATTGCTTTAGCAGAAATAATCAACTGTTCAATATCAGAACCGATGAAGAATTTATTATTTCTGGGGATTACATCATCCCATGATTTATTGACTTTTGTTTTCAGACAAATAGTACTGTTCAGAATCTTGATAAAAGCGTCCTTATTAATTAATTTGATATTAAACAATGGTTTAATATCAGATAAATCTGGTTGCTTACTCTCATATACATTATTCTGATGTCTAATAATTGACTCAAAAATTTCGGCACAGTCATCAGCACTTGGCATGAATGTGTAAAATTTCTTATCGAATCGACCTGTTCGGAACATTTCCGGAGGCATTTTAGAAATGTCATTTGCGGTCGCATACACGAAGCAAGAGACTCCTCTTTCCGTCTTCTCCTGCATCCATGTAAGAAACTTACCTATTAATCGTCTTGTCACCTCATGTCCCCCTTCAAACATCTTCTCCATTTCATCTATCCAAAGAACGCACGGAGATAGAGATTCTGCGACCTCCAACGCTGTTTTAAACCCTTTTTCAGACTCTCCTACAAACTTGCCTAAAGCGTCTCCGAGATCTAACCTAACAAGACTTAATTTGAGCTTAGCTGATATATACTTGGCCAACATAGATTTTCCTGACCCTGGTATTCCGGATATGAGAATTCCCTTAGGAGGTGTCATCTGAAATCTTTCATAATCCTGAGGGTTGCTAATCCTATTGGTATTATCATTTAGCCAATTAATAATTTCAGATAAACCGTCTGGTTGAGCAGCCTTAGAAGAATCTATTAAGGATAGAGCACCAGCGTGAGAAATTACACTATCAGATACGGACCTTATCTTTTTGATTATTTGAGATAGTCTGGGATCATCCTCATTCTGATGATATAATTCACCAAACTCCAATTTACATTGAGCTAAACAGGATGTAATTTGACAAGGTGATAGAGCACGCATAATTTGGAATAATCTCTTTAGATAATGCGTATCATCAATTCTCACAAAGCCATTATTGCCAACCGATAAGGGTAATCCTTCGTGCTTATTAAGCCAAACTGAAAGAATCTCATTGAATTCATCCTCTGAAAGATAAGGTACGTTGATATATTCGGTTAAAGGCTCACATTCTTGTGGAATAACCTTGCCTTTTTTTTCTTTATCGTCTTTATCAGTCAAACGAGGATCATTTGGCACTACCAACATTATGACTGATTGCCTAAGCGTTTCAATCCATTTGAGTTCATTGGGATCACGAAAACAACTCATGCCATAAAAATGGCGTACGTAATTAACAAGTGAACTATAGGGTATAAAGCCATTAGAACACAGGTAGAGTGTTGGTTTACAGCAGTTAATATTTTTTGCGTCATACTCAATGAATGAAGAGCTTTCATCTACATATGCCACAGTGTTATAACCTTTGAATGTAGAGGTAGATTTCTTTGTTTCTTTATTAAAGAAAGTCTCTTCCTTACCATATTCAATTGGCAATAATGATTCTCTTGATATAAGTTCAGTGACAAAATCGAATTCATTAGTTACTAAAACCATAATTCTTTTGCCGCTGATATAAGCCTTCTTAAGAGCCTCATTTACGATACCCAATCGACTATTAAGATACTTTTTCGGAGATTCTGCTACCTGTCGACTCATTAGATTTCATCATTTAAGGGATCATCTGCACCATTCGCCTTTGTTTTGCATTCTTCTTCAGCAAGAAGCTTTTGATAAGCAGCCCATACTCCCGGTTGTTGAGCTTTAATTTGTTCAAGCAATGCATCCGTGACATTCCCGTCATGAATGCAACCTGTACTTTTAAGTCGACCAAGTAATTCAGTCAATTCCTTTTTATCATCCTTTGTCGTAGCTTTCAATAGGTCATCCATGAAAATGAATGCATCTATGATGTCGAGACCATAAATCCCTGTTAAATCCTCCATTGAAATGGTTATGTTGCCGGTAGCGGTAATTGGAGATTCAAGAACCACTATACGGGTAGGGAATTCATTTGTTTCCTTCCACTCTTTAATATCTGACTTAATCATATCCGAGCATTTACGAATACGATAGGCTAAGATATATTTGTCTTTTAAGGACAAAACCGGGCTCAGAATATCTTTAATTTTCATTGTATGATTCTTATTTGTTGTTTTTTAGAACGGCACTTGCAAAAGCATTAGCGTCATTTTCGAGAATCTGGTAATAATATGCACGAAACTTTGATTTTGAATCACCACGTACATACTGCTGATTGCCTATAAGCCACTGTGCCTTACGTTCATCCGAAAAGCCCCAAACATCTTTTCTCAGGGAACTATCTTGAACAGCATGTCTGAGTTCATGAAGCATTATAAATATCAGTCTATCTGGATCAACCGCGAGTAAGTCTGCATTGAGGTAAAGAAGTATGTTGCCATTATCGTCAACAGTTTCAGCACCTAATGTGCCTTCAGATAACTGTTGTATATTAATAGCACTAATGTTTACCTTCATGCGTTTTGCAAGTTCCGAAACAAGTTTCTCGGTAATTTGCTTTTTCTCTGCTTCTGTTTTACCTTCCAATATTTGTGCAAATGACTTTCCTTTAAGATAAGAGGATAAAAACTTCTGGCAGTCATCAATCATTACCTCATCACATTTTTCAAAGGCATAAGTGCTTGAATACTGAGTAAGGGCTGCCAGAAGAGAATCAATCTCTTCATTCTTATTTTTAATCTTTACATATTGTCTTACTGAAATACATGTCGTAATAGCTGTAATTACCGCTATTGTTGTTGTTATTGGTTCCATGCCTTTGACAAATTGTTATTTTGAGCAGATCTGTCGTGAAAAACAGACCTACTCAAAATAGATGTTACTTATGCCATTGCAGGTACGTCGTTACCATATCCCTGCTCTTCCTGACGCCCCTGGATTGATTGGTTGTTCTGGGTCGCATTCTCCGATACCTGATTGGAAACCTTGCCATAACGGGCTTTTATCCAATTTGAAATTTTTTCGTAGATTCCCTTGAAGAACACAGTCGCTTTTACGACAACTGTATCATAAATCGGTGCAAGCTTGTCGAGCATCCACATAATGGCATCAGTAGATTTATCAGCCCCATAGCGCAGAATGGGTATGAGAACCATGAAGAGAAGGAGCGTTGCAAAAAATCCTGTCCCAAATACATTCCAGAAAAGTCCCATAATAGGGAGTGTTATCAAAATCATGCCGAGAATTGCAAGGCACGTCATAGCCACGGCAAACACTGCACCGAGAATATACTTCATGATTGTTTGCCACTTCGTAAGATCGATTTTGCCAGCTTTGAGATCAGCAGTTGCCAACATAGCATCGACAGCACCAGAGGAAAGAGCTCCGATGAGCTGAGGAGACAGGTTTTCTGAACCTTCTACAACTTTGAACGTGCCCTCGCGCTGAGCAATGTAAAGCTGAAGTGCGGCTGAGAAACGAAATTCTTCTGTGTTTTTTTCAATTGCGGAAGCGACATCGCAGATTGTCTCTGCATCCAACTGCTCAGCTGCTTTTGCCAAGGTGTCCACCGGGACATTATCAATCGTTACCACAATAGCATTGGCAAGCTCTTCTTCCGATTTTGCCATATTGGCATTCAACTTATTATCGATGGTTTCCTGATCGAGCTCTTGGGTTGTTGAAGCAAGTTCCAACGCACTCAGCATTGATGCGAGGTAACGAACACGCTCAGCCTCATTCATTCCGGCAACTGCGGAGGCGATAGATGCCTTCACGGTTTCTTCCGTATTCTGCATCATGGATGTGTGGGTTTCCTGATATGACTTGATTCCGGACTTAAGGTCATCTATGATTTCAGAGGCCTCGGTCTGAGACAATCCAAATTTACCAATGAGGAGCATTTGGGCTGCCTCGTACTGGTCTGTCCCTTTAAGTTGTGTGCGGAGGTTATTTATCTTCTGCACATTGGCTACAATCGATTCGGTTGCTGCCTGAAGGTTGTTGTTGTTAATTTCCATATAGGTGGTATTTTTTGATTTCGTATATTAGAGTGTGGTTGAGCAAGAATATTTTTATTAATCGTCATTTTTTTTAAAAAAATTCTCGTCTTTACAAGCAGCAGCTCTATATGAAGCGGGGGCCTCCCATAAATATTCCAATGGATCTTCACCCCAATACTCCCTTGAAAGCTCCATGTCAATTGAATGTTGCGCGATTATCACTGACAAAAGTAAATCAGCTTGACCTGTTTTTATCGCCTTTTGTTCAAGCGCATGAATTTCAGCATCGGATAATCTACCCTCTGCATAAGCTGTCAGTTCGGAATCTGTTATAAGAACTTTCATACGTGCATTAATTTTCTTAGATGAGCAATGGCTTGGAACTTTAATACCGCTACGGCTTTTTGTTTATCTTTTGCCTCCATTTTAGACTGGTCTCTTTTACTATTCATGAATCCAGCTAATTCCTCAAAAGCCTCTAATCCAGTTAAATTGTCCATTACCGTTAATTGTAAAACTTTTCTTTCTCTCTCAGGAAGCTTGTTCATAGCTTTTTCAAGTCTTGATAATATCATCTTATCATGAACCGAATCAGATTCAGAACGATCCTCCGATAATAAGAGTGAAAACCATTCGTTTTCTTTCAAATCAGATTCCCAGAAATTTGATTTTATTCTGTCAGAGGCATCAATGCTTGTTTCCATCCGCTCTTTCGCTAACTCCTTGGCTCGGACATTGGTAAAATGCCGCGCAGTAATTGTAGCAATATAAGACCGCAGTTTAGAATCTCTCTTACGAGAAAAACAATATACTTTATAATATGGTCTTTTAGACTCACCACCAACAGGAGAAATAAAATCGAAGTATGCCCCCATTAATTCTCCTGCCCCTCTACCATATAGATGTTGGCTTAGACTTTCAAGAAATGGGCGTGAAAACTCATCCAGAAAAAATTTCGGCTAAGCACAACAAGCGCATTGCGTTCATCATAATGACAAACGTGTGATACAAGCCAATCTTCAGCTTCATGAGATGGTTTCTTTCCGAGCAATTCTATTTTACAGGTATCTAGATTCACTTTATAATCTGGTAATTGTTTAGAACTAGAGCAAATATTGCCTGTGCAAAGTTACAAAAAAATCCTGACACTCCTTATATGTTCTAAAACATATAAGGAGTGTCAGGATTAAAATAAGTGGCTTGGCAACATTAAATGATAAATTTTTGAATTCGTTGGGATCTACCGAGGAAAGCTATGTAGGTCGAACAATAACATTATTTCAGTTACCCTCCGTTGGTATAACTGTTTATGCCATTTGCCTTTATAACGGCAATGAGAGGTATAGGCTTTGAAGATGTTGCGGTCGCCGGATTTCAGTTTTTTCAGGATGCTGCTTTTGTTTACTACACCGGGACCGCAGTTGTAGGCGAGTGCGCCGAGAAGAACGGAGTCTTTACCGTATTGGGAATAGAGTGCGCAGAACTTCCGGAGGTCTTTACGGAGCAGTGCGTCAGCCTGTGCTTCGGTAAGCTGACAGCCTCGGCGATAGGGTTCGCCCGGCTGGACTTGGTGACCATAGCCAACGTAAGGCCAGTGCTTCGGTTTGTGCAACGTTTCAAACTTTTTGATTATCAGGACTGCCCGCTCAAAGAGTGGCAGCTCCATTATTGACCTCTTGGCGGCGAAAGCCGGCGTAGTGACCGCGAGGGTCACTATCGCCATGAGGAATATCAGGAGTTTCTTCATAAGCCGATGGGTTTAATGGGACCCACTACCGGACCTATGATTCCGGGGTTCTTACCACCGCCGTCATCGCCGTTGTCCTTGCTGTTGAACTCGAAGGTCTGCTGCCACGGGGTTGACCCAAAGTTGTCTTCAACCCATATCCCAAATTTCACAGCATCTGAAGACTGGGCGGTGTAGTTGAGGCGGAAGGTCTTGCTTTCGAGGAGGACTCGGTCGTTGTTAACCAGAACGGGACCGTCAACGAGTTTGAGGGTACCCTCGCCGTCGTACTGGAAGTAGCGGATTGTGTAGAGGGTGTTGGCGTAGTTGCCTTCGGGTTTGATTTCAAAGCGAAGTTCCACAGTCTGCCCCTTGGTGATTTTGTCGCCGTAGGGCATGACTTCTACGGTGAACGGATAGGACTGCTGCACGTCGAGGTCGTCGGAACAGGAAGTTAGCGATATAACGATTGCAAAGAGTGCAATCCAGAAACCGAAGAAACGGGCGGGAGTAAGGCGAATTTCGCCGATTTTATTTAGTATTATATTCATTTTTTCAGAGTTTTAATTTTGAATTGTTTGAAACTTTGGGTTGGGTAGCCACAAGGAACTCGTTGAGGTCCTTGTGGTCGGGATAGAGAGCGGACTTGTCCATTACCTTGTCGCCCAACTCGCGGCGGAGTCTGGCGAGGGCGGCTCTCCCTGCCTCGTCGTTGTCAAGATAACAGGCGATTACGGAATAGTCCGGTAGGATTGTCAGGGCTTTGCCGACATTGGCAACGGAATTGAGCACCACCGAGTCAAAACCGTCATTGAGACCGAGCCTTTCCGCTGAAAGAAAGTCGATGAAGCCTTCAAACACGTTGCATCGGGCGTTACCCTCTGCTATGTGGGTTATGTGCTTGGGCGGGTACGAGCCTTTGAAGAAAGACGAACGCAACTCAAATCCATGTGCATTATTCTCAAAGCCTATGGCATAGTAGTCTTTGCCGTGAAGTCTGTAATCGACCTGCACACACCACCGTTGGGCGATATTTCGGGGAATACCTCTGTCTGCGAGATATTTCAGCAATGCCGGCGATTCCAACTTTGAGACATTCACATCTTCAAATGTCGGTTGCTCGATGAACGGCTCAGGTTTGTAGGGGTTCTTTGCTGATGCAAAGCGTCGTTCCGACGATGATGCAATAGGCATCTGCATCTTCTCGGCGATGAACTCCGCTTGTCTGATAAAGTCGGTAGAGTCGCACAATTCTCCGGCAAGAGTGAAGATGTCGCCTCCGGCACCGCTGCCAAAATCGAACCATACCCCCTTTCGGGGATTGACATGGAACGAAGGTTTTCGCTCACTTCGGCAGGGGGAATAAAACCACAGACCTTTGCTGTCGCGTCCGGTAGGCTGATAACCCAACTGATTCAGGAACTCGACAAGCGAGATTTTACGGATTTCGTCGATGTTCATAGGCGCATCTTCCGTTTGGGTTTGTCTGGCTCCTGTTCCGGCTTAGGTGGTTCCACCTTTTGCTCTTTCTCTTTGGACTTCTCCAAAGCCGACATTTGCCCTGCGATATAGTGATCCAACTCTGACATGTTGCATGAACCGGTCAGTTCATAGGCGAGGTCATAGATTCCGCCGTATGCGCCGGACTTGGTATCACGCCAGAGATTAGTCTCAATGTTGATTACCATTGTCGGACCGGGATTGTCATCGTAGGGAGCATTGTAGATGCGGAGATTACCGTCGGCAGCCACCGGGTGTTCCTGACCGAGAGCTTTCATAAAGTCAGTGAGTTTCACTTTCCTTATGTCGAGGCTGATAACTATCGGCTCCTGCGGACGACGTGCCATTGCCGAAAGCTCCTTGCTTTGCTCATATTCATTCATATACTTCAAGATGAAGTCGCGTGGATTCGTGTAGAGGTTAGGGTTCATCTTCAAGGCGGCGAGGTCGATGATGTCGCCACTCTGGTCTGTGGCATGGTCATACCATCGGTTTGTATTGGTATCTACCACTAACATCGGTTCGGGGTCATCGCGCTGGGGAGCATAGTAGAGTTTCATGTCCCCGAAAGCCTTTACGGGCTTTTCGCCGAGAGCCGCCATGAACTCCGTCAGAGGGATATTCCTGATGTCATTCTTTGTGTACCGCATAGGCTATTCAATTATGAGTTTGACACCGACACCATAGGTTGTATGGTATATCTGAACATCGCTCCCGAAAGTGAACCGTCCTTTGACATTGGCGGTCAGTGCAATCTTGTCGGAGAGATAGAACTCCGCTTGCAAGTTGAGCGCACCTCCGTATATGAAATTATCGCCGTCATGGAGCGTGGAACCGTCGGACAATGTTTTCTTACCCCAGTTGACCGTCTCATATCCGGCAAGTGCGGATATGCCGCCGTAGAGGTGGAATGTCATGGAGTAGTCGCTGAGGATATGGAGATTATATCCAGCCTCTCCAGTGAACTGCACCACCGGGATGCGACCGTTCTCGCCGTATGGCTTGAAAGTCTGGAGATATTCTCCACCGAAAGACCATGTATTGCCGTGGCTTCCTGTGAATACCGAGTAGAACACTCCGAGGTCATAGCCGCAGTCGCGGGATTTGCCGGTATAAAAACCGTCTGCCATATTCGCCTTGATTTCCACGGCTGACATTCCGGGGAGGCATCGCTGGGCCATTGCCCGGCCTCCGAAGAGGCTGAGCATGGCAGCGATTATCATTATCGCTTTTTTCATTGTTTTCGTTTTACTGGATTGATAACTCGTCAATTACGTTGGCTCTCACAATGTCCTCGTTATCGACCACGAAAGATTGATGGCGACCACCTTCTTTCTCGGCAATCTCGATTACGAGCTGCTTGTCATCAGGGATAGTGAATTTCTCCAGAGCGAACACCGTGCGCTCCGACTGCTTGCCGTGTACCACCGTCACATAGTTCTTGGCGCGGAGCGGTTCGAGTACCTGCTCCTGCATGGCAGTCCGCTTGATAACCTTCTTATCCACAATCTTGAAGCTGACATAGTCAACATCAAAGGCGATATTACTTGTGTTCTTCAATTCGGTGTGAAAGTAGAGAAGCCCATTGTTTGTATAGATGGATTTCAGAAGGAACTGCACTCCAAAACGCTTTGAGCCGATATGCTTTATCTCACGCTTATTCTGCTTGTAGATGCTCTTCATAATCAGTTTGACAAGCATCGGGGATTCGTCGCCGAGACGCTGGAGGTATATCTCCTGCGCGTTGTTCGGACGGTTCACAGCCTCGCCGTCATGGAGAAAATCGGTCATCTCAATGCTCAGAAGCAGAGGCTCTTTCGCAAATTTGACATTGAACGTGTAGTAGCTCCCATCATCGGTGATTACTGACAGATTCGTTTCGGTTTTGAAACGCTTAAACGCTGATTTAACGCGAAGTACATTCTTCGCTCCATCAGCGAGACCTGCCACAAGGTTTTCGTTTCCGAGGTCCACATAAATTATCTCCGCAGGGAAGATAATATGCGTGGTTTTCTCGTAGCAGACCTCCAGAGCGTGAGGCGGAATCATCCGGTCGAAACCCACTTTGCGGGTCAGACCGTCAAACTTGTCGCCGTCGGTGTAGTTGTCTCCGTACACGTTCATGTCGTGTTCGGCTACCTGTTCAGTGTTAGGCGATACATTATTATTGGTGTTATTGGGATTTTTGGCGTTGGCAGCGGTGGCCACTCCGAAGAGTGCCACTGCTGCAACAAAGAATTTTGTGATTGTTTTCATTCGTTGTTGGATGTTTGGGGTTTGTTACTGCTCGTTTTGCTTGAGCATGATTTTGTAGCCGGATTTGAGGTGGACTTTCACAGTGCGCAGTTTCTTGTTAAGATACTGGCTCACGCCGTTGATAAGTCCCTTGCCCACATCAGAGGCAAGTTGTGCCCCGGCGTTGGTGGTAAGATTGATGGAACTGCCCATCGTACTGCCCATGTTGGCACCGATTTCATGGAGCGCATCGCTCTCCATAGAGTTGGGGATGTTGATACCCTCCTGACCGTCGGAGTCATAGACCGAGAGGTCAACCTCCATGATGCAGCCGAGAGCCTCAATGTTCTCAATCTTGATTTCAAGACGCTCACCCTGAAGCCGGGCCACTCCCACGATGCTTGTGTTCTTCGGCAACAAAGAGTTGCCAATCCACATCGGTTCGAGTGTCCGGAGCCTCACGCTCTGCCCGTCGGTAACCGACTGGTCAGTGGCGACACAGGCTGAAATGGTGTTCTTGAAATTTGTGCGCTTGGTGCCGACGGCGGTAGAGAAAGAGCGAGTGTTATCGGTCGAGGCACTGAGAGAAGACACTACATTGCGGTTTACCTGATTGACAGGCATGACCTTACGGTCTTCATCCGGCTCATCGACAATCACGGCCTGTTGACCGCCATTGCCTGTGCCGAGATACTGCGCCGCCAGTTTGTAAGACTGCTCCATCAGTTCCATCTCATTAGGGTGCTGACTCTGCTGAACCATAGCGTTCTCCACCTCCAGCTCGTCAATTCGTGCTTGCAATTCCGCCACCTGAGCGGCGGAATTATCCTCCGGGATATAAAAATCATTGAGCGACTGACATACTTCCTGATACTGAGTTGCGGACTCTGTGATAGCAGATGATTGGGGGACGGTATCCGCACTCTCGGAAGTCAATGTGTCAAGAGTCGCCACGACCGCTTGGTTGGACTCTTTTTCTTTTGCAAGGTCGGCAATGGCATATTCCTCCGCCTTCGTGCCTACCTTGGATTTTTCGCCTTCAGGAAGTTCCGTATTGAAGGCATTACCAAGAAGATTTGAACTCTGACTACTGCCGAAAATAAGCCATATTATCACTATTCCTGAGATAATTGCAGCAGGCATAACAACGGCGTACTTCATCATCTTCTGTCTTTCGACAGGACTTTTCTGCCGGAACCACCCGTTAATCCGGTCTTTTAGTTGCTGTATCGTCATAATCAGGTAATGAATCAATTTGGATCTCAATGAGTTCCATGCGGCGCATCTTGTCTTTGTTCACTGTGGTCTCGAAATCTGGAATACTCATATGTTCAATCTCGAACTTGACGCGTTGTTCCTGCGCACCCATTTTGTAGCAGGCGTGACCGAACAGCAAAAATGCCGTAAGAGTCAATATTCCGAAAAGAAGCCCCACCACTGTGAGCCGCTGCTTATGAGGCATGGCATCGCATTTGTTTTTCAGGCATTCGACTACTTTATCTTTGGGTGTTCGCCATACCCAATTCACTATTTTTTTCAAAGGGTTCATCAATTACGTTTTATGGTGTTAATATCTTTATTCTCAAGGATTGTGAATCCCTCAATCATAAAGCCGTTTGGATTATCGTCAGACCGGGATACATTCGACAGCTTGCAGGTAGTCACAAGCGTTCTGTTCGTCACATTACTTTCGCGAATAATCATCTGACGGGCATAAGTCATCGCAGTGTATGGATAATTATTGAAATCGCAGACAACACTGTCAACCTGTACCACCTGATTGATATTACCGGAGATAATTCTGTTGTAATATCCTTTTTCGGATAGGTCTGCATAATAGTTGTATGCAGATTTATCGCTAAGTATCAGCGCACGGTTTATGTTATGCTCAATCGCAGATTTATCAGGAGAGAGACTAAAGAACAGCTCATGAAAGCGACGCACATGCTCTCGGGCCTCGGCAGGTCGGTTCTGCTCCATGTCCTGCGACAAGGCAAGCATCAGAGACTTGCCGTTGTCAAGGACATAGATTTTCTCACGCTGCTTCTCTGCGAAATTGAAAACCATAACAAGAGCCACAGAAACCACTACCGCGCACATAGCCACGAAGACAACCCCGAACAGACGGATCTGACGAAAAGATGTCTCGATATTCTTTAATGATTTAAACTCCATTGTTCTATTTAATTAGTTTTCCGGCACGCCCGGCCAAATTCCCGGCGACTCCACCTGCGACGCTGCCGACCATTGAGCCGCCTTGCATCGCGGTACTGTTGATTGCCCGGTTGTAATTTCCGGCTCCACCTGCCTGTATAATCCATCCTGCCACAGTCGGAATGGTGAAGTAACCGATTATGCCGATGATCATAAGTAGGCTAAGCATCCGGCGCCTTGCCACGTTTCCGTGATAGGTTTCCAGATACT
>ENA-ORSB01000448-ORSB01000448.1-human-gut-metagenome-genome-assembly--contig:-NODE-448-length-47927-cov-31.450368_pt1 | contig 47927 bp, 76 predicted proteins | sample MGYA00242180_ERZ509144 | MGnify/ENA primary metagenome ERZ509144 (study PRJEB26280, sample SAMEA2338661) | human gut metagenome | biome: human gut; feature: human-associated habitat; material: faeces...
TTCAGATCCCGGAGTTGATTCAGGAAGCCATGGAGCAGCATAAGGTGATCGAGAACCCGAATGTGGAGGAAATCCTGGAGACAGAAGCATCTGTTTACAGTTATATCGACGGCAAGGGATTCTGATCCTAAAATAGAAGCATGATATGAGAGGCAATAAATGGTTACATTGATCTTGTTTGTATTGATCTTCGGGGTGGTGGTCATCTCACATGAATTCGGACATTTTCTGCTGGCGAAAGCCAACGGGATTCATGTGATAGAATTTTCCGTGGGCATGGGTCCGAATCTGTTTTCCTTCCAAAAAGGAGACACCAAATATTCTCTGAAGCTGCTTCCCATCGGTGGAGCCTGTATGTTTGAAGGCGAAGATGGACTGAATGAAAAAGAAGACGGGGAAGACCACAGCGGATCGTTTTTAAATGCCAATGTATGGGCGCGGATCTCCACTGTCCTGGCGGGACCGGTATTTAATTTCATCCTTGGATTTATCATTGCTTTTATTATGGTGAATCTGATCGTGATCCGTGATCCCGTGGCGACGGAGATCGTGGATGGCGGTGCGGCGCAGGAAGCCGGACTGCAGCCCGGAGACAGAATTCTCTCTCTGAATGGCAGTAAGATTCATCTGTATGAAGAAATACAGCTGTTTACGCTGACCTACCGGGGCGGGAATGTCACGGTACAGTATGAGCGTGACGGAGTAAAAGGAACTACAACCCTGACTCCTAAGTATGATGAGAGTGCAGGACGTTATATGATCGGCATCAGTAACGCGGATTTTGTACAGCTGTCCGGACTGGACTGCTTCCGTTACTCCTGGTATGAGATGCGTTATTGTGTGACGATGACCTGGAAGAGCCTGGCGATGCTGGTGCAGGGGCAGGTATCCAGACAGGATGTGGCAGGACCGGTCGGGATTGCCGTGAACGTCGTGGGAAAAACCTACGAAAGTACAAAAGACTACGGCTGGCAGAATGTACTGGTGAATATGTTGAATATCACCCTGATGCTTACGGTGAATCTGGGGATCCTGAATCTCCTGCCGATTCCTGCATTGGACGGCGGCAGACTGGTATTCCTGATCTGGGAAGCCATTACGCACAAACCGGTGCCCCCGGAAAAAGAGGGCATGGTACACTTCATCGGACTCGTGTTTTTTATGGTGCTGATGGTGTTCCTGTTATTTAACGATCTGGTAAATATTTTCGGATAGAGTATTCGGGATATCTTATTATCCGTTGACAAAGAGCATACCGCATGGTATGCTCTTTTTACGTTCGCGGAAGACGCGATTCTGATATCATTTTCATGCCGGTCGGCAAATAAACCCTGAAGAATGAAAAGAATATATGTATCTGTGTTTAGGATAGATAGGATAGAAGGGAGAAGTGCGTATGGAGCATGTTACGGCCTGCTATTGGCAAAAGGAGACGGTCCCAAATATATTTCTGTCATTGCAACAACGAAAATACCGTCGCAGGAAAGCCTCTGTGGTATATGCCTGTATTTCCGACAACAGGGAACTGCTGATGAATCTGCAGAACAAAATAGAAGAGGAATTGCAGGGGAGGGATATCTGGAAATCGTACACGGAAGAAAGGATAAGAGAAAAATGGTTGAAACAGCTTGCGGCAGTGGACAAAAACAGCAATTATGCGGGAGTACTGTGTGTGGACAGCAGAGTGCTTCTGTTTGACCACGGCAGGATGAATCTCTGCGGATTTTTCAAGAGGTTTGGGAGAACCGGGTGGAAAGTCTGGAAGGATCAGTGCATGGTGGGGGAAGTCGAAGCAGGAACAGCAATTTTGCTGACGGATCATGGATTCCTGAATTACTGTGAAGAGGAACTGGCAGGCTGCCTGAGACCGGAAAGCGTGGGGAGCGATCTACTGTCGGACAGAGCGGAGCGGGCAGAGAGACGGCTGGCAGAGCTGGGTCGGAAGGCAGAGCAGTGGGGCGGAAGACATATGGGAGCGGTATGGATTCTGCCGGTAAAGGGAGAAGCTATATGGAGCAAAGGGAAACAGAGCAACGAAACGGTACAAACGGAATAGAAATGGAGAGGATTTTGGCCTGGCATGGATATCACAGTCCCGTACCGGTGGGAGAAGGCAGCTTTTCCCAAGTCTATCGTGTGACAGACAGTAGCGGAGAATTCCGGGCCTGCAGAGTGTCCGATGTCACAGAACAATGGCAGAGGGAATGTGAGAACTGGCAGGAGATCAGACATCCGTTATTCCCCGGGTATGTGGAACATTGGACGGAAGGAGGAAAGGGCTATCTTATCATGGAATTCTGGGATGGCATGGATCTGCGGAAAATGCTGGAGAGAAGAGGCAGACTTACTCCCGGACATGCTGCGTGGATCGCGGATCAGATCGCGGAAGGCATACAATATCTTCATGAGCGGCAGCATCCATTTCTCTACCGGGATCTGAAGCCGGAAAATATCCGGATCCGTGTCAACGGCAGAGTGGGGATCCTGGATCTGGGATGCCTGTGGAACAGAGAAGAAAAATGGTCGGGAGCAGGCAATTATTCCTACAGTGCGCCGGAACAGTTCCGACAGGGGGAGATACCCGGGGAGGAAAGCGATGTGTATGCCATGGGAAAATTGTTGGAGGTCATGCTGGGAGAGAAAAACGGGAAACACAACAAACAGGAAAAATGGCTTCGCAGAATAAGCCGGATGGCGACTCATACAGAGCGACAGAGACGTATTCCGGATATGAAAACCTTCCGTCGTCTGCTCTCCGTGATGAATGCATCCGGGAGGGTGCGCAGACAGGTATTCAAAGAGTCTGATTTTTATTATATCCGTAAGTTGTACTGCCCGTAGTTGTACGCACCGTGCTCGAACACAATCAATAAATTTATAAAAAACTACTTGCTGTTTCCAGACGGAATGAGTATACTGTAACTAGAGGTCACAGATCACTTTCGGGACCGGACCAATTAAATTTACATAGCAAAAAGGAGAAGAGTTATGCGTTTTTTTATTGACACTGCAAAAGTAGAAGACATTAAGAAAGCAAATGACATGGGGGTTATTTGCGGAGTAACGACCAATCCCTCTCTGATCGCCAAAGAGGGCAGAGATTTTGTAGAAGTGATCAAAGAGATTGCATCCATCGTAGATGGACCCATCAGTGGTGAGGTGAAAGCAACCACCGTAGATGCGGAAGGCATGATCAAGGAAGGCAGAGAGATCGCAGCCATCCATCCCAATATGGTAGTCAAGATTCCTATGACGGTAGAAGGTCTGAAGGCATGTAAAGTATTAAGCTCCGAAGGGATAAAGACCAATGTAACACTGATCTTTTCAGCAAACCAGGCGTTGTTGGCTGCACGCGCCGGCGCAACTTATGTATCTCCTTTCCTGGGAAGACTGGATGACATCAGCACGAGAGGGGTAGACCTGATCCGTGATATCGCTGATATTTTCGCGGTAACCGACCTGGATACCCAGATCATCGCAGCAAGCGTGCGTAATCCCATTCATGTGACCGATTGCGCTCTGGCTGGTGCTGACATTGCAACCGTTCCCTACGCGGTTATAGAGCAGATGGTAAAACATCCTCTGACTGATGCCGGTATTGCCAAGTTCCAGGCAGATTACAGAGCAGTCTTTGGTGAATAGATTGTCAATAGATATGTGGGATGACTGCTTGCAGGCGAGACCACATATCTATTAGACAATCAAACAGACATGAGCAAGTAGGGCGATAGCCCGGAATGCGAATGGATGTAGCGGTTCGAGAGTGCGGAGCACAGAGAAGCGCGTAGTTAACCAAAGATCCTGACACAGTAAGAAGCTGTACAGAGGGATTCTCTGTACAGCTTCTTTTTTGTTCCTGTCGATTCCGAGGATTCCGGCAGAGCTTATTTCATCTGCTCTTCCTGCTTCTTGATCAAGCAACCGTCACATAAGGCAACCAAAAGCGTTATAAAAAAATAACATCAATTACATTCATGTTATCGTCAACGACTATCTGCCGGATTACATCTCGCCAAAAGAATTTTCGGTGCAGTTTATCGAGATCCTTGTACATTTCTTTCCAGTCTGACACAAACACCTCTTGCAAGTGTTTAACGCTGTCGTGAGACTGCCTAGAAGCTTCATACTGCCCAATTAAATCATTTAGCCTTAAATACTCCGTGTCGTAGTATTCTTCGCTTATTCTGCCCTTTAGGAACATTGTGTTAAGCCTGTCCAACTCTGCCCGGTATTTTGATACATTGTTGGTTGAGTGCTTTTTCTCTGATTTCTGATCTGACATAGCCGCTTCACGTTCTGCCAAAAAGGTATCGACACGGTTCAGTAGCATCTCCTCGATAAGATTCTCAGATTTCACCTTGGCAAATCCGCACATTTTGGTAGAGTGATATTCGCAGTGGTAGTACCGATACACATTACCGCTTCGGTGGCTCTTCTGACAGGACCGCATCAGCCGATTGCACTCCGGGCACCGGATCATACCGGAGAATAATACCTCGGTCCGTTTGTTTCCTTCAGTGCGTATTACTGGTCTCTTTTGTTGGAGATCCTGCCAGTCCTCTTTAGATATATATGGCTCACAGAAATTATCATTATCCTTGTAACATCCATAATAAAAATGACTGCGGATTATGCGTTTGATAGCCTGAATCTCAAAATTAGTGCCGTACTGTTGGTTGATATACCGGGCGGTGGCAGAGTAGTTTCGATATTTGCGATAGTATTCAAACAAATCCGCAACAGCATCTTCCCATTGTTCTTCCTTTACCAGTCTGCGCACTCCATTCACGACAGCGTTGTGGTATCCAAACGGTGTAGAGTGATCCGGGAGTATAGACTTCCCAATGGATGCCGCATAACGGATGGTATCTTTTCTACGTTCGGAATTTAAGGCCCATTCCAATTCTGCCATTGATGCCTGCATATACATGAAGTTTTTTCCATAGGGTGTAGTGGTGTCGATCTGCTGACTGACTGAGACAAGGTTGCAACCGTTGATTTCCATATCGTGATATAAATTGCAGAAATCTCGGGTATTACGTGCGATACGGTCATACCGCTGAATGACAACAAGTTGGATTTTTCTATCAGACACATCCCGCATCATTCGCTGAAAGTCTTTTCTCTTTTTGGTGGAGTGTCCGGTGATCCCGTAGTCTCCATCATAAACCGTGGCAGTGTAATTCCCGGAGCCGTACTTGTCATCCAAGTACCGGCGGCACATATCAATTTGCACATCCATGCTGTCGGAGTTGTCCACGGCTTTGGATTTACGTGGGTAGATTGCGCAGTTAATCATTGCTGTTCCTTTCTGATAGAAAAAGCCACTATAAAAGTGGCTTAATCTTTAGTCTACGAATTCAATTATATCAGCGGAATATCCCATAACTTCTCCGACATCTTTAATTTTTACTCGGATAGTGTAATGTTCATCTATTTTCATGTCCATGACTTTCTGCTTTTGCTCATCTGATTTTACATAACACTGTACACCGTAAACATCTAAAACTTCGTCATTCGATAGACTGATATACTTTCCACTTGCATCAATATTTGAAAGTCTACCAGTAATTTCTAAATATTTTCCTTTGTAAGAATCGGTTGCTTTCAAAGCATTGTCTTTCAAATCGCTGTCAAGCTGTTCCACCGTAATTGCGGTATATTCAATTACTTCTTCTTGTTGCACAGTAGTTTCTTTCGTGGATGTAGATGTGCTCTGCTTTTGTGTGGTGGTAGAACTCGATGAACTGTCAGAGGAATCATCTGATAAAGAGCCAACAATTCCAATCGCAAAAAACACGGCAAGACAAATTAAAACTACTTTAAGCGTACTTGATTGTTTCCTCTTGCATACTGGACAAACCGTAGCTTTCTTCGGAATGTCTGATTGACAGTATTTACATTTCTTTGTTTCTTCCATAATAGTTTTTCTCCTTTTTACATTTTATCTGAATAGGCTAATATTCGCCTAATCATTTCTTTTTGGGTATCATCTGCTTTGCGGTATTTCATTAGCAAATCCTGCTCTTCTTCGGATAGAGAAATAGTGTAATCCATCGTCTGTCCTGCGGGATCCCATTTTACATCTTCGCCATTTATAAGATATTCGATAGATACCTCAAAATAATCGGCAATCTTTTTCAGAATAGCAGTGGACAAATTATTCCCTCTGTTTTTCCAATTACTGATAGTACCCTGACTTATGCCTAAATCTTTGCATACTTTGTATGTAGTTATCCCTTTTGATTTGCATAATTGCACAAAAATCTCATACATAAATTAGCAATACTTCACAAATATAAAATACTTCACAATCTTGTATTGACTACTTCACAAATATAAAGTATTATAAACAAGTAAAGTGCTTCACAAATTAAAAGCAACTTGTTTTACTAATTGCAAGTACTTCATAGATGTGTCCTTTCTTTTGTGTGACAACTAAAGAATATCACAAAAGTGAAGTATATGCAACCACTATATATAGATAGGAGGTGTGTATATATTGTGTTTGTATGAAAAAATCAATGAATTATGCAAACAAAAAGGAGTTTCGATTTACAAGATGTGCAAAGACACAGGTATTGCACAGAACGTTGTGAGTAACTGGCAGAACAGACCTGATGCTGAACCGACATTAAAAAATGCTGTCGTGTTAGCTAAGTATTTTAAGGTAAAAGCAGAGTATTTTTTGAAAGAATAGGAGGATGCGGATGTCTGCAATGACTGAGGAACAAGCTGACAGAGCAATGCGCATTCTGGCAGAGTTATATGCCGACCAGATTGGCATGAAGAACCCGAAGATTACAATCACGAGAAAAGGAGAGAAGAAAGAATGAAAAAGCAGATTATACCTATCGAGAGAGCAAGTGAGAGTACCATCAATGCGCTGATTGCAGCAGGAGTACTGGTAGTGACCGAGGACGGTCTGAAGTGTGCGGAGGTGGACTGATGGCTGAGATTATCAAAAGCTATAAAGGATTCAACAAAGACATGACTTGCCGTGGATTCCAGTACGAAGAAGGTAAGGAGTACGAAGAGGAGACAGCAGATGCTTGTCATAGTGGATTTCACGCTTACGAATATCCACTGGATTGCTTTAATTATTATTCTCCGAACGAATCTGTTTACCATGAAGTGGAGCAGAGCGGTGAATTTGACATAGGTGAAGATGATTCCAAGGTTGCATCTACAAAAATAAAGATTGGTGCGAGATTGGATATTTCCGGACTGGTAAAGGCAGCCATTGATTTTACCATGAGTAGAGTTAAAAAAGAAGCTGGAAGTGATGAAGACTGCGGTGCATCCTCTGCTACAGGTAACTACGGTGCATCATCTGCCACAGGTGACTACGGTGCATCATCTGCCACAGGTAACTGCGGTGCATCATCTGCCACAGGTTACAAAGGTGCATCCTCTGCCAACGATCCTGAGAGCGTTGCGGTTGCATGGGGATACAAAGGAAAAGCAATGGGTGTCCTTGGTTCCCATATCGTTCTTGCTGAATGGAAATATATTGGCAGTAAAGAGGATGATAGATACGACAGAGCAGAGCAGGAAGCATGGGAGTTTGTCGGTGCGAAGATGTTCCGGGTAGATGGTGAAAAAGTGAAGCCTGATACATGGTATAGATTGGAAAATGGTGAACTTGTGGAGGTGGAAGAGTAATGGGAGATAAGGAAAAATTGATGATCACTGTTCCTTACGATGACTTTATCTGTGGAATACAGGCATTGCGGATTCTTATATCTGCCAGGCAGATGTTAAAAAGCGGTGATGCCTTTGCGTCCGATGGACTTAAGGCAATCCTCGGAATAAAAAAAGAGGACGATGATAAGGATACCAGATAAAAACATGATAAATATAGGTAGGGAGAAAATATAATTGGAAATTTTATTTATTTTAATATTTTTAATTTGCTTTTTGCTAGTAGTTATCGCAATCACTGACACAATCGAAAAATGCAGTTATTACAAGTGGAAATCAAAAAGCCACAATGAATTTTCTGATAAAGAAAGTGAGGATAAAAATGCAAAATTAGAGGTGGATAAAAAAGGACGGTGATAAGGATGCCGGAAAGAATTGAGAACCGCATGGTTGTGGATTCTTTGTGGGAAAGCTGTTATCCACAACAAGAAAAAGCATTAAAAGAGCCTGGTTATCACAAATATGGTACTGGTGATTTTGTACCTGAGAAGGAAGCTTATGAATATGCACTTGATCAGTGCTTAAATGGGTCAGAGGAAGATCAGAAGGAATTTAGAACCATGCTTGTTGAATGGTACTTCAGCGGTGGAGCATGGAGAAAGGAAGAATATAGTGGCACTTAAATCTTGGGATGAATTAAGAAAAATAGATGTAAGACCATTTTGCGAAGAGCGAGATGGGATGCTTTATCTGAATTGGGCAAAATGCATTTCTCTTTTGCATGAGAACGGTGCAAAGGTGGTTCGTTGGACTCCGATTCCCGATGAGAAAACAGGAACAAGTCTACGTATGACAGAGGCGGTCTTTTCGGACAGCAAAAATAATACTAATCGTTGCTATGAGACAAGAATACGGGTCGTAATCGATGACATGGAATTTGAGATGCAGTCTCCAGTAATGAATGGTACAAATCCAGTAAAAGATAATTCCATGTCGCAGCAGAGGGTTTGGAACAGCATGTGCAGATCTTTTGTAAAATGCGTTGCTATCAATACAGGATTGGGATTTGATTTGTGGCTGAAAGAAGAAGCGAGACCTTTTCAGATGGGAATCCCTCAGGATGATGCTCAGCCTTCCGCTGCGAGCATGACGGTCTTGAAACAGTTATGTGAGAAACATAAGGTTAATCTTGCTTATTGGGCTAAAAGTAACAACAAGACCGTAGAAAACTTGACGGGATCAGAAGTGGGAATGATGCTGCAGACGTTGAGAGAGAAATATGGGGATGATTGATAATGGAATTTACCGGGAAAGTGGCTGGAATCACAATGGATTTCATTTCGGGCAAATATAACATATCGTTTCAAGCGGACTCAGCCGATGCCGTGACCAGCCAGTTTGACGGTATCAAGGATGCAGAGAAGCTGACCATTACCGCTGTTAAATTCCGTCAAAAGCGGTCACTGGATGCGAATGCATATTACTGGCAGTTGATCACGAAGCTGGCAGAGGCAATGCATATTTCCAAGGGACGGATGCACAACATGATCCTGAGGAAGTACGGACAGAGGGAATACATCGAGGGAAAGCTTGTCACTCTAACACTCCCGGACACGGACAAGGCAGAGAACACAGCATTAGAAGCTGAGACTTACCATATCGGTCCGACATCACAAGTGCGTGAAGGCAAGGACGGAACCATGTATCGCACATATGTCATGTACCGTGGCTCTCACGATTACGACACCAGGGAGATGAGCGAACTTATCAATGGACTGGTATCCGAATGTAAGGAAGTTGGAATTGAAACCCTTACTCCTGCGGAACTGGAAGAAATGATGAAAGCGTGGAAGCCATGAAGAAGTGTTGGAGCGTTCTTACGGACGATATGGGATCCTGCTATATCACCCATTTGGGAGTAGTCCATATTCACCATGTGTTTAATGGCAGCCGAAAGAAAGCCAGTGAAGAAAGAGGATTCCTGGTACCTTTGCATCCGACCTTGCATACATACGGACCGGACAGTGTGCACATGAAACCGAATCAAGGACTTGACCTGAGATTGAAGCAGGAATGCCAGCGGTATTATGAGGAGCATTACGGCACCCGTGATGAGTTTATAAAAGAGTTTGGAAGGTCTTACCTATAAGGTTGCAACACCTGCCCTGCGGGGCGAAAGAAACCGTTCATGTAGTGGTGTCTCACAAACAGCCATTATTAGTGTCAGGGCGGACGGTGATCCGCCCGGGAGGTGGTCTATATACTGATTGAGAATTACATACCTTTTGGTTATGCCAACAGAATATCAAGACAAAAACTTGTATCAGATACAAACATGAGTGATCGGAAAATCCGTCAGGAATTGGAAGATGCACTACTGCTCAGAGGGACATTGGTTATCAATATTGACAATGGATATTTCCAACCGGATGGCAGCATGGAAGACCGGCAGAGAGCAAAGGAATATCTATTCCGGGAGCAGGCAAGGACGAGCAGTTGCAATAAGCGTTGTAAGGCTATACGGAAGTGCCTGACACCAAAGGCAGAGGATACAGGGCAGATGTCACTCAAAGAATTTGGAATAGGGTAGGTGGGCTGAATGGATTACATAAAGCTGAGCCGAAAGATACTGGATTGGGAATGGTATGGGAATATAAATACCTGCCGTGTATTTATTCATATGCTTTTAAAGGCCTACTGGAAAGACAAGAAGATTGAGGGAACTGTGATCCCCAGGGGTTCATTTCCTTCATCGTATGGGCGATTAGCGGAGGAGACACAACTCACGGTTGACGAAGTAAGAACCGCAGTAAAGCATCTAATTTCTACCAAGGAGATTACCAAGCATGTAACCTCGAAATACACTGTATTTACGGTAAATAATTACTATGCTTACCAAATCATCCCAAGCAGTTTCCCAACCGATTCCCAAACGATTCCCGAACGATTCCCAACAAAAGAAGAATATAAAGAAGGGAATAATAAAAAAGAAGAACCTAAAGGTTCTAAGAAAAAATTTATCCCCCCGACCGTTGATGATGTTCGTGCCTATTGCCAAGAGCGGAACAATAAAGTTGATCCGCAGAAGTTTGTTGATTTCTATTCGTGCAAAGGTTGGATGGTTGGAAAAAATCACATGAAGGACTGGAAAGCGGCGGTAAGGACCTGGGAAAAATCCAGTAGTCAGAGCAAAGAGACACCGGCGGAGAAAAGGTTCGGTGCAAACAAAGGAATGATGCAAACTGACTACGGAGATATGTCGGAGTTTGAAAAAGCCATGTTGGCAAATTGAAGGGAGAACGATGAGCAATCAAAATTATCGAAAGGCAATGGCCATTGAATCCAAAAACAAGAAGCGGATACTGGAGATCAATCCTCACGTTGATGATGGCAGCGGTATATATTTCCTGACACGGATGGACGAGGACGGAATCCGTTATGCGTACATAGGGCAGGCTAAACATATGCTGACAAGACTGGCACAACACCTCTCAGGATATCAGCACATTGATTTATCCATGAAAAGCCACGGATTGTATTCTGCGGAGAACATATACGGTTGGAAAATCGGATTCTTACATTATCCGGTAGATAAACTGGATAAGTGGGAACAGTACTGGATTAAGTGTTATGCGGACAAGGGATATCAGCTTCGCAACAAAACAGCCGGTGGTCAAGGTGATGGAAAGAAGCAGATCGCAGAGTACCGACCGGGAAAAGGTTACCGTGATGGACTGGCACAAGGCAGAATCAATCTTGCAAGGGAACTATCGAACATTGCAGATAAACATTTGGTCATCAGTTTGAAGCCTGAGAAGCAGAACAATTCAGTTTCACAGAAACAGTATCAGAAGTTTATGGAATTTTTGCATGGAGAAAAGGACGGTGAAAGTAATGAATAAAACAGACTATGAAGTACTTTTACAATATGTTGAAGAAACTGACAAGGAGTTTTATGAATCTCTTTCTACTCAAAAACAAATTATGTATCTTTGCTATCAATATGAAACTAAATCTTTTAAAAAGTACTTGTTTAAGTATAGATTTCAGCAATTCTGTAATGAATTAAAGGAGTTTTTCAGAAAATGGTGAAATACGAAGATGAATGCTGCGGATGCGCTGCTGGAAATTATCCTTGTATTGGATCTGCTTGTCCCAACCGCCATGTGAAGCATCTGTACTGCGATAAGTGCGGTGAGGATGTAGAGGAACTTTACAATTTTGAAGGTGTCCAGTTGTGTAAGGAATGCATGTTAAATCAATTTGAGAAGATTACATGAGTGAAAAAAATTACGATTGTAGCTGTTGGAATGAGTACCCAAACACAATGCGCTCAATCAACGGACGTACTCACAAACCGTATCAAAGTGGTAGATGGAAATGTGTTGATTGCTACGAATATGTAGGAAAATCAGAATACGGTGCTACTCATTGCAAAAGGAAAGAGCCAGAACTTGAAAAGAGGTGATACATAAAATGCCAAAACGATATGACAATCCGCAGGATATTTTGAAAATCATGCGGCAGACAGAACTTTTGAAGCAGTCTGCGGAGAGAAGTCCATTCACCGGAATACTTACACTGTTCTGCTATACCTTGTGGAAAGACTACAAGTACTCACAGACGAGACTTTCCGACTTTTGCGGTAAATTCACCGAGTACAACGAAAAGTACGAGAATGAGCCTTATACGGAGTTACAGAGCAAGCTTAACGATTTTGCAGACTGGACGATTGAGTACAAGGAATTTACCGAAGCTGATTATCCACATTACAAGTCAGTTGTAGCGCAGAACTGCATTCGGGAACAGGTCAGATGTAACAACCTTATCAATGAGTTGTCCACAAGGTACATCCTATATGGAATGGTAATTCTTATGGAAGATGGATTTGGTAAGAAGAAGCTGAAGAATTTCAAGGATAAGTTTTCTGACCACATGGACAAAGCAGGAGACAAGTGCAACGGAAAGGATTTCATGGACTTGTGGAGAGAACTGGTGGAAAACACCGGGATCTATATTGAGAAGCCTATTTTTGAGTAAGGAGTTCTAAATGGCAGAAAAACGAATGTTCAGCGCAAAAATAATTGAGAGTGATGCTTTTTTGGATATTCCTGCTACGGCTCAAATGCTTTATTTCCATATCTGTATGAACGCTGATGATGACGGATTTGTGAACAATCCACGGAAAATCATAAGGATGTGTGGTGCTTCTGATGATGATTTGAAGATACTGATAGACAGCAGATTCCTTTTATCTTTCGACAGTGGTGTCGTGTTGGTGAAGCACTGGCGAATTCACAACTACATTCCACCGGATCGTTACAAGCCGTCATGCTATGTGGATGAAAAAGGAAAAGTCGGCTTAAAGCTAAACGGAGCATACACCACAGATCCTAAAAAGATGGTTTCCCCAGTAGAGGGAAATCCAAAGAAAAATTGCTACGATAAAGAAATCAAACTTGATAAGAGGTGATATAAATGCAGATGACAGGTTATGAATTGTTGGCGAATTACGAAAAAGCAGAGGACAAGGATAAACAGATTCAGATTCTTGCGGATTTGAACCACATCCCGGTTGACATGGTGCGTTTTGTGATTGACAACAGAGAGAAATTCGATGTTTCAGAGACACCATTGTCCACAGAAGAATTTGCAAAGTGGTGTGAGACGGAACTTGACCGTGTGGATGCTAATATTCATGCACAGGAAATATATTACAGAGAAATTTGCAATGTATACAGAATCGCAAGTACATACGGAAAAGGAGTGTAAAATCGTGAGCATAGGATTTCATAGCGAAGATGAATTATATAGTATGCAAAACAGCTCTGCAGTAGGATATTTTGACCACTGGAATCATATACCATATGGCTGCAGCTATCCTCAATTTGCAGAGAGACCGAGGATTCAAGAAAGGAGCAAGGATGGAGAGACTGACAGAAAGAAAAAGAAATTTTAATGGCACTGCTATAAGCAAAAAGTCAATGATAGACAGAGAAGGATATCCTACGGTAAGTGATTATGCATCAAAAGTACTTACAAAATTAGCAGATTATGAGGATGCCGAAGAGCAGGGATTGCTCTTGCGGTTGCCGTGTAAGGTGGGCACGATTATTTATAAAATTGAAAACAATACAGATGCTTGTTGTAAATGTAATGACTTTAAAATAAGCTATTGTGATGATGATTTGTGTAGTAATAAGAATGGTCACGATGAAGGTGGAGTTTTTTATGTGCTTAATCCGCAATATGCAGATAAACCTTTGTGTAAAAAACAATTTTATGAAATTAAAGAATACGAAATGAAAACTATTGATGAGATTTTTTGGCGAAGAAATGATTTTTGCAAAACGGTATTTTTTACACGCAAAGAAGCCGAAGACAAGCTGGCAGAAATGGAAGGTGCGGAATGAAGATAGAAGAAGCTATCAAAATGCTTAAGCAATTAGTCAATATGCTTTCAGATGACTTTGGGGATTCTGAGTTGTGCGAGGATGCATTACATCTAGCAATCACCGCATTACAGAATCAGCCGGTGTGGATTCCGGTAAGCGAGAGACTGCCGGAAGAATCTCTTAATAGCGTAATTGGATGGGATACATATCGAAACCGTTGTTGCTTTGTACAATATTTGGGAGGACGGTTTGTTCTCGGTGATGATATTGATAGTGTAAATGTCACAGCCTGGATGCCACTGCCGGAACCGTACCGAGAAAGCGAGGAATGATATGAAAGATGGAATACATCCTAATGGATATACAGTGACAAATAAACAGATCAACGCAGACCGGATCAGGAGAATGACGGACAATGAGTTGGCAATGGCTATATTATGTGTCCTGCGGAATTTAATAAAGAAAGTGAGGAATGAGGATGCAGAATAGATATTTATTCCGTGGAAAGCGGATTGATAACGGAGAGTGGGTGAAGGGGAATCTCATATATTCAAATGATGCCGAAGTTGGTTATGAAGCAATTATCATTCCAACAAATGATAGCAATATGTATACAAAAGGTGGGAGTATAGGAGATTTAGGATTTGAAAATTGGCACAGAGTAAATGAAACTACCATCTGCCAGTGTACCGGACTTAAGGACAAGAACGGCAGGGTGATTTGGGAGAATGACATTGTAAATGGCATTATTAAGCGTGGAGCGGCATTTTACAGATGTTTGGTTCTGTGGAATGAGTGCAAGGCAAGATTCGATGTGAGAGCTATGGGCTGCAATTTCCCAATGACACTTGATGAGTGCACAGATGATATTTCTATGAGTGGTTTTGATTATGAGGTTGTCGGAAATGTATTTGACAATCCGGAACTGTTGGAGGAGTAGCCATGACAGAGAATGAAGCAAAAAGTTTTATGCTGATTGAAAAAGAATGCATAAATCGTGATTGCAATAGAGACTGCGCAAAATGCGATATTGTGCAGGAGGTAGACAATCTGAATAATGCGTATGATATGGCAATCAAGGCACTGGAAGAGGTGCAGCAGTACCGCCAGATAGGTACGGTGGAGGAATGTCGTGAAGCTGTGGAGAAGCAGACAGCGAAGAAACCAACACTTATTGACTATAAAAAATATGCAAATTTCGTAGATAATGCACATTTTCTTCGAGATGCATATTGGTGTCCTAATTGTAAACAAGTTGTAAGAAGCGGTTCATTCTGCGATGGTTGTGGTCAGAAATTAGATTGGAGTGTGAACGATGAAAATACTAATTGATATTCCAAAGGCATTTGAAGTGGACTATAACACAGACCGATTTGCAGAGTTCTTCCAGCGATGTCTTGCGGATATGGGTACCTGCTGTGGTAACTATGAGTTTGAAACCGCAGAGATGATGGAAAAGGCATTTACAGAAAGTAAGATATACGACCAGAACAAGATTGTAGAGCAGTTGGAGGACTATGGAAATGAAGAGATGTGCTACTATAAAAACACTCCATATGAAAAATGCATAGAAGAGTGCATAAACAAAGCAATCGAGATTGTGAAAGGCGGTGGAGCAGATGCAGAACATTGATTACACCGCCCTGTACGAGCAGAACGATGACTTTAAACGCTATGTTGACAGATACTGCGTAAAGCACCGAATCAGCGTCGCAGAAGCATTACAGCACTACCTGGTGCAGATGGCAGGCAGGATGTACAAGGAGCAAGCAGAAACTATTGTAAGAAAGGAATAACACTTATCCTCGTGAAACGAGGTTTCCCGGAATCAGAATCCGGGTTGTAAAAATTGATAAATGCTAGAATGGAATGTCATGGTTCGCCTGAGAAATAGCAGCTATTAACACGCTGCTTAGGTATCGCCCCAGAAAAGGCTAACGGCCAGCGGTAATAACTCCCAAAGACTACAAGGCAGATTGTAAATTTACCACACGGATAAATGTAGTGTGGTGTGTGGATTTATTAGAAAAAAGTATAAAGAGATTGATAACTGCAAGTGAAATGTCACTGCATCATTACGGTAAGCCGCTTGTATGTGAATATTCAGGCGGTAAGGATTCAGATGTGCAACTCCGGTTGTTTGAGATGGCAAAAATACCTTACGAGGTACATAACAGTCATACAACAGTAGATGCTCCTGAAACTGTATATCACATTCGAGAAGTGTTCCGTAAGCAAGAATTGAAAGGTGTTCAGTGCTCGATAGACTATCACAAACAAGAAAACGGTCAAATCTTGACGATGTGGAATCTGATTCCAAGAAAACTGATGCCACCGACAAGAGTGGTTCGGTATTGTTGCTCAGAACTGAAAGAGGGCGGTAATGCAAATCGAATGATTGCGACAGGAGTTAGATGGTCGGAGAGTACGAAGAGAAGTCTTAGAAGCCCTTTTGAGGTGCTTAAAGACAGCGCAGATAAAAGTGTAGGCATAACCGATGAAAAGATGCTTATAACGGACAATGACGATACGAGAAAGCTATTTGAGAGTTGCCAAATGAAAGCAAAAACAGTAGTGAATCCAATAATAGACTGGACAGATGATGATGTTTGGAATTTCATTCAGTCTGAAAAGATTCCAGTCTGCAAGTTGTACGGTTGCGGATATAAAAGACTCGGTTGTTTAGGTTGTCCGCTTGCTAGAAAGTCGCAGAGGGAGCGTGAGATGCACGATTATCCAAAGTACAGACAAGCTTATATCCATGCTTTTGACAAAATGTTGAAAGAAAGGAAAGCTAAAGGAAAGCCAGTACAGTGGACTTGCGGAGAAGAGGTTTACCACTGGTGGATGCAGGACACGAATGTTTTTGGTCAAATGCAGTTATCGGATTTTATGGAGTTAGAAAATGGTTAGATTAAAAGTAAGAAAGGAATAACGAATGCCCGGTAAACCGGGTTGGTGCGCAGTGAATAGGGGTGGCGTACCGAAAAATTACAACACCGTGGCTATAAGGCTTACTGATAAGCGTATGTAGAGCAAACGAATGGTGATCCACGATACAGCATTTGTAGCGTGGTGTTATGGCAGAAAAGCTAAAGGTATGTTGGATCAGCGCAGGAGTATCATCCTTTATGGCGGGATACCTTGCAGGAGATGTTGATAAGTGGATTTATATTGACATTGTTGACCAACATGAGGATAGCATGAGATTTATCAGAGATTGCGAAAAGGCAATCGGAAAAGAAATCGAGGTACTTAGATCTACGGAATATGGATGTGTGGAAGAATGTGTCCGAGCGTTCGGAGGGTTCCGAAGCGCAGGCAACGGTTTTGCCCCATGCACGAACTGGCTGAAAAAGCGTGTCCGTAAGCAATGGGAGCAGGAACATAAGCAATACGACCTGATCTATGTTTGGGGTTTTGACCTGCGAGAGCGAAACCGGGCAGAGCGGACGGTAGAATCTAATCCGCAAGCGGAGCATGAATTTCCGCTGATTGACCGGAATCTTTCAAAGGAAGAGGTTCACGGACTGTTTGAGCGGACGTTTGATTTCCCCCGACCGAAGATGTATGACCTGGGATATCCGAACAATAACTGCATCGGATGTGTCAAGGGTGGTATGGGGTATTGGAACAGGATCCGCAAGGACTTCCCGGAAGTGTTCGAGAGCCGGGCACAGTTGGAACGACTGGTTGGGTATTCCATTCTGAAAGAGAGTGACGGGACGCCGTTATATCTCGATGAACTGGATCCAAACCGTGGAGATATGAACACAGAAATATTCCCGGATTGTGGAATCATGTGCTATTTAGCACAGAAATAAGAGAAAGGAGCCGAGACTCTGCGCAGAGTGAAGCATATGCGGTCTCCTTGAAAAAATGAAAGCACATTGTTTGTTTGAACAGTCAGGAACTTTTAAAAATGCGTTTAGAAAATATGGAATAGATTCTTATGACTATGATATCCAAGATGAATTTGGAGAAACTGATTATGTGATAGATTTATTCAAAGAAATTAGGGGGGGGTATGACGAAAAACAAAGCATATTTGATGGCATAAAAGAGGATGACATTATACTTGCATTTTTTCCATGCACATATTTTGAATGCCAAAATCAGTTATGGTTTGCCGGAAATAATTATGCTCAAAAAGGATACAGTGACGAAAAAAACTGTGAACTGGTAATAAAAAGGCACAAAGAATTAAATGAATTTTATGAGGTTTTAAATAAGCTTGTAATAATTTGCATAAGGAGAAATTTGAAACTGATTATTGAAAATCCATACAGCCAGCCACACTATCTTACAACATATTGGTGCATAAAACCAAGCATAATTGATACAGACAGAACAGCGAATGGAGATTTCTATAAAAAACCTACACAGTATTGGTTTATAAATTGCAAACCTAAAAATAATCTTGTGTTTGAAGCAATAGATTATGTTGAGAAAAAAGACATTGTAAAGGCAAAAGCAACAAACTTTACATCAAGGAAAACAGAACGCTCAATGATTCATCCACAATATGCAGATCGTTTTATTCGCCAATATGTTATTGATGAAAATATATGGATGAAGTGAAATAGTAACTAAAAATTTGATTTAAAAAGTGAAAAATTTAATTAGAAATTTGAGTTACTATTTGAGTTGTTTTAAATAAGTTAATAGTGTATTAGAAAGTAGGTAAAAAGATGTTTGATACTTATAGCCCAACACAAAAAGTAAATGTAAATGCGGTTAGCGGAACATTGTCAAAAACCTGTAAAGATAGCTATTTTCAGTGTTGTCAAAGAGGAAGTAGAAATTTTGATGACATTGTAAATAAAAGACATGTTGTTATATTGCAGGCAATGATTATGTCCAATGATTATGTGATGTTTGAAGTTATTTCGCAAAAAGATTTTGAAAAAATAGCTGAAAATTAGGAATGGAGGTAGAGAATATGAGCAAGACAGAGATCTGCCAGATGTGTGATAACTATTCGGTGCGCAACAAGTGTGATCAGAAGAAAGAATGTAAAATCATGAAAATGATCGATGAAAATGCAGCATTAAAAAAGCAGGTGAGGGAGCTTAAAAAGGAGCTTGCGGATGCAAAGCTGAATATGTCGTACATGGTCAATCCAAATGCCATCGGTAACAGGAATGACATGGGATGGTAACTTAGGATTTTAGTGGAGGAAATGGAAAATATGGAAAAAGTATCATACCAAGTAAATTTAAAAGAAGGTCATGCCGTTGCATTTGATTTTAATGGAGTGATCCATAAGTATAGAAATGGATGGAAGGACGGAAGCATTTACGACGATGCAAATTTAGATGTAATGGATTTAATACTTTTATTGCAGTCAGTTCATATTCCTTGTGTGATTATTTCAACAAGAAATCCCTGGCAGATTAAAGAATGGTGGGATAAGCAAGGATTTGCTATCGACGCAAAAGTATTGGATTACAGCACGGAATTTTATAAGGACTGTTCTGTTGTTGGAATCACGAATAGGAAAATACCGGCGCAGGTATACATTGACGATAGGGCATATAAATACACTGGTCAGACACCCAAGGAATTTTTTCTGGATTTTGCACAAAATTAGGATTTAGTGGAGGAATGCTATGGATAATGAGATTATTTTCTTCGATTTGGTAAGAATCGAGCGAGGAAGAGAAAAACTTTGCAAATGCAATCCACCTCATTACGAGGTCGATACGGTAAACAGGATTGTAAGCTGCCAAGATTGCGGTGCTACAATAGATGCCTTTGATGCGATGGTTACACTGGCTAAAAGATATGAGCAGCTGGAGGATGCACAGCGAAAAATGCTATCTAAAGCCAAGCTATACGAAGCAATGGCAGATGCGGAATTCAAGCGGATGAGGAGGAATAAAACATTCCGGGACATGGACGAGAATCGCAGAAAAGGTTTATATCCTATATGTCCTAAATGTGCGGAAGTGATTGATCCGGCAGATATCCGGGAATGGACACGAATCTGATTTGAAAGAGAGTATAAAATGTCACGACTTATAACATATCAGTCCGGTGGATTTAGGATTTAGTGGAGGTAGAGAAAATGAAATTAATGATTACAGACACAAATGGAAACAAGATGTAGTATGGCGGTCGCAGAAAAGATGGCAGCTATAAAATTACAAGTAGTGCATCAGATGCTTTTGATTTTAGCCCTAGAGCTAAAGGCAATATCAATCAGGTGTGGGGCAATCTTCAAAAGCAGCATCCTGACTATAAATTTGAGTATGTGGATTGAGTTAGGATTTTGTGGAGGTACAATGAAACGAGGAGAAATAACACGGTTCCTGGGAGATCTGTTGGTCACTGATCGGCTTTGCAAAAGAGGAAAGTATTACGCAAGCGAAGTGAGCATAGACTACGGAACAAGTGATGTTAAAAGAGTTGATTTCATGCAATTTGAGCCTTCTGGAGTAACTGCAATCAGTGCGATAGAAAAAGGGATATTCACTTGCTATGAAATCAAGAGCTGCAAAGAGGATGTATTTAGTGGGAACGGATTGAATTTTCTGGGAGAAAAGAATTATATAGTTACTACTATGGATTGCATCTGCTTGATTACTGGAGACAAGGTGGAACTGAATACTAAGCCGGATTCATGCCCTCTCCGTAAATTGCCGGAACGAGAGACAGAGATGACGGATGCCGATGATCTCGGCAGAGATTATGTCAGAGGAACGATGGACGGTTGGAATGCTTGCCTGGATGAAATAGAATCCATAAATTAGCGAAGGAAAGGTATTGGTAAAAGAAATGGATGCATGGGAAGTTATAAAAGACGAAATCAATAATCTTTGCATGGATGTAAACAGGAATACATTTATGAAATTGCAATGTTCTTGTTAGAAAAGGGAGAGCATAACACTCTCCCTATTTTTCTGCAATCATTCTGTTGATCTCCTGGCAGTCCTCCTGCGCTTGCTGATAGAGCGTGTAAGCCGTGTCGGCTTTTATTGCGGACCCTGCCTTTTCTGCTAAAATTCGATAGTCATTCATTTTCTGAGCGCATCCATACTGCGCATACTCCAGTAATTTCTGTTTGTCCATATATTTCTCCTTTGGTGGTCGGTTATCTGTTGCAATAAAATCATAGGTCTTTTTGTCGGATGATGTCAAAAGGTTTTCAGCGCGACTTCCGACTATTATTTTAAATATGTGCTGTCAAGTGAAAAAATAACGGTTGTTGTTGAAAAGTAATAACGCATGTTATATAATTGATGTATAATAGATTGTTTATGGAGTAGCATATGCAGATTATCGAAAAGAATATCAAAGAGTTAATTCCATATGAGAAGAACCCACGGAAGAACGATAAATCCGTGGATAAAGTTGCGCAGAGCATCGACAAGTTTGGGTTCCGTGTGCCGGTTGTGATAGACAAGGACAATGTCATCGTCTGCGGGCATACCCGGTACAAGGCGGCACAGAAGTTACACCTTGCATCTGTTCCGTGTGTGGTGGCTGATGATTTGACGGATGAGCAGATAAAAGCATACAGACTGGCAGATAACAAGGTGGGCGAGGATTCCGAGTGGGACATGGATTTATTACACGGAGAACTTGCGGATATTATCGACATTGACATGACAGATTTTGGATTTGATGTTCCCAATCTGGAAGAAGAGCCGGAAGAGCCTGAATATTACGGTGCAGAGCGTGAGCGCACGTTTGAAGCGTACAATTTGTACGATGTGGATGGCGGCAGACTGACGGATTACTGGCAGATGCCGGTGCTTAAGAAATGCAAGCACATTCCCACTGACATGATAAGCTTTAATTATGCAAAGACTTCTAAGGCATTTGAAAAAGGTGTTCACTTTTACATTGATGATTACCAGTTTGAGCGGATATGGAATGCCCCGCATGATTACATGGACATTCTTAAGCAATTCGACTGTGTACTTACACCTGACTTCTCTCTATATACCGAAATGCCGCTGCCGATACAGATATGGAACGTATACCGCAGTAAGCTGATAGGGCAGATTATGCAGGACTACGGAATGAATGTGATACCTACACTGCAATGGTGCGGAGAAAACTCTTTCGACTTTGCTTTTGACGGTATAGAACCGGGCGGTACGGTATCTGTATCCACTATCGGGGTAAAGCGTGACGAGGAAGCAAGCAAGATATGGGTAGCCGGCATGGATGCGGCTATGGAGCGGTTGAAACCATCAGCAGTAGTGGTGTATGGCGGTGACATTGGATATGATTTTGGTGATTGCAAGGTGGTCTACATTAAGAACCACAACGCAGAAAGGATAAGCAATGGGCGGTAGAGGTGCTTCTGCTGATTTATCATATCAATGGAATAAAGGGTATGCAAAAGCATCAGGAACAGGAATAACTCTTGATAGAATGTATTCCGAAGTCAGTAAATTATCTGATAACAGCCGGAAAGACAGTTATGATTTAGATGTAATAGAAAAAGCAATGAACAACCCGGATTCCAAGATAACAATATATAGAGCTACACCGGGAAATCAAATAAATAATGGAGACTGGGTTTTTATAAATCCACAAAAGGCAGAAAAATGGACTAAAACCGCATTTGGCACAGCAAAAAAAGGATTTAAGGTTGTAAAAAAAGTAGTATCCGCTAAAGAAATAGATTGGACTGGTAAAAATCTTGAATTTATGTATAAAAAGAAAAGGAAAAAATAATATGTATAATTATAATTTGCAATTCTTTGGTGGCAGGGGTGCCAGCGCAGGAACAACCGGTGGAAGAAAAGCCAAATTAGGTGATTTCTTTAAACCTAAAAGCAATAATACAGATTCTCTTGATTCTGAAAAGATAAAAAGAGCAAATAGCGCGTCTGTAATGGATATTGGAGATATAATCAATCGTACATATCAGAGGGGAAAAGAAGAAATTTCTACAATGGAGTTTTCCGATGCAGAGAAAAAAGATGCTGTATCAAAACTCAAGGAATTGTCAAATAATGCTTTAGACAGTGCGGCGAAAGCTGTTAATCCTTATGTATCTGGTAGATCAAGATTAAGCAGATCACAAATGACTGGTAGTGCGGCAGATAAAGCATCGTCTGATAGGGGTAAAATAGATAGTTACATGAACAGCCTGCGGCAAAGATCTAAAGAGAATGCGAAGAAAAAAGCAAATGTCAGCTTAGCACAGCAATTACAAAGAGCGCAAGCAGAGGGAAGAATGGAAATAACGATAAATGGAAAGCGTTATTATAGAAAATCAAAACGTGGTAGTAATTGGTATGCGTAAGGGGTGAGTAACTATTGGCAGCGAGTGATAATTTAATACCAGGTGGATATAAGCTATCAGTCGCTGAACAGTCGGCGGGTGGTAAGCGGTCGGGAGAGGTCAGAAGACAGAAAAAGACCATGTCTGCTCTTGCAACTATGATGGTCAATGCACAGCTTCAAGGCAAGACCAAAGATACCATAAAAAAACAATTCGGCTTGTCTGATGACGATGATATTACCATTGCCAGTGCCATGATGGCGGGGCAGATGCAGTCCGCCATGAAAGGTGACAGCAAGGCATTTAATGCCATCTCCGCTCTTATCAAGGAGCAGGAAGATAAGGAAGCCAAGGCAGAAGCAGAGCGCATTGCAAAGCTTAATCAGCATTACCATTTAGACCTTGATATGATCCCCGACAGCTTCCATGCTGTGATCCGTGACATCCGCAACGAGAAGCACCAGGAATATGTATTTAAGGGTGGCCGAGGTGGTACAAAGTCCTCTGACATTGCACAGATCATCATAGAGTTGATGATAAACAACCATGATGTCCATGCTGTGGTATGTCGTAAAGTTGGAAACACCCTTAAAGATTCCGTATACAGTAAGATCAAGTGGGCGATTGGTAAGCAAGGATTTACGGAGGAGTTTGATGCACACAAGTCACCACTGGAGATTACTCTTAAAGCCACTGGCCAGAAGATATACTTCCGTGGCGCGGACGAGCCGGAGAAGATTAAGTCTATCTCCCCGGAGTTTGGATATATTGCTATCCTGTGGTTTGAGGAACTGGACCAGTTTGCAGGGCCCGAAGAAATCCGTAACATTACACAGTCTGCCATTCGTGGCGGTAACAAAGCGTGGATATTTAAGACATTCAATCCACCCAAGACTGCGAATAACTGGGCGAATAAATATGTCTTAGAACCCAAGGATAACATGATCGTGCACCATTCTACCTACTTAGATGTGCCCCCGGAATGGTTGGGGCAACCGTTTATTGACGAAGCAGAGCATCTGAAAGAGGTAAACCAGGATGCATACGAACATGAGTACATGGGAATTGCAAACGGCAACGGTGGCAACGTGTTTGAATATTTGGAGATCAGAGAAATAACGGAAGAAGAAATTTCTCATTTTGATCGAATAGTTCAAGGAGTTGATTGGGGATGGTATCCGGACATATTTGCATTTAAGAGATTGTATGTTGATGTAAATCGAAAAAAAATCTATCACATAGCAGAACATTGTGTGAATAAGACTAAAAATTCTGACAATGCAGAATGGATCATAAGTCATGGATATAATGATTATAGAATAACTTGTGATAGTGCGGAACCCAAGTCCATAAATGATTTTAAGGATGCAGGATTACCGGCTGTTGGTGCAAAAAAAGGTCCGGGATCTGTTGATTATGGAATGAAAGCATTACAAGGATATACACATGTTATTGACCCAAAAAGAACACCAGTCACATACAAGGAATATACAGAGTATGAATATGAAAGAGACAAAGATGGAAACATAATAAGCGGTTATCCGGATAAAGACAATCATTGTATTGATGCGGATAGGTATGCAACGGAATCAATGTTTAACAAGCGAGGTACGAGCGCATAATGGGACTGATTCAGACTATAAAAGGATGGGTAAATATGCTATTAAAGAGAAAAGCGGAAGATGAATTCCTGGTGGATGCTATCAACACAGACACGATGGACAAATTTATCAAGCAGTGTGTGCAGATCTATCAGGGTAAGCCGGAATGGTTGGATGAGAAAGACCATATCAAGACTATCAACTTTGCGAAGTCTATCTGCTCCGAGGTTGCGCGACTGGCCACTCTCGCAATTGGAATCACGGTTGATGGCTCTGCGCGGGCAGACTGGTTGCAACAGCAGATTGAGAATGTGTATTTCAATCTCCGGCACTGGGTAGAATATGGCTGCGTGTACGGCACAGTGATTCTTAAGCCAAACGGCACGGGGATTGATCTGTTCACACCGGACAGATTTTTGGTGACGGAATGCGTGAATGATAAAATAACTGGTGTTATCTTCTATTTTTCCGAAAAAGTTAAAAAGGATCTGTGGTACACACGACTGGAATATCACAGATTTGCCGATGATGGCTTTTATCTGATTGAAAATGTGTGTTATGAGGGAAAGAGCAAGGATGATACATACAAAAAGGTGGATATCTCTGTGACACCGTGGAGCGGACTGCTTGAAAGTGCCGTTATTGGTGGAATAGACCAACCTTTATATGGTGTCCTTCGCACACCGCAGGCAAATAATATTGATATCAACAGTCCTCTATCTATGCCGATATTTGCAGAAGCTATTGAGGAGTTGAAAGACCTTGATATTGCGTACAGCCGGAATAGCAAGGAGATTGTGGACAGCAAGCGCACGGTTTTACTGGATTCTGACAAGCTGTTCCCGTTCCAGGCTTCAGAGCTGTTCAGACTTGATCCCACCATTGCAGCAGGTAGGATGAAAGAAAAAATGGGGATGCCGGATTATGTCAAGGTGGTAGAGGGCAACGGATCAGATGACTTCTACCAGGAGATCAATCCCACACTGCAGACACAGACCCGACTGGATGGTATCAATGCTATTCTGTCACAGATCGGCTATAAGATTGGATTCAGCAATGGATATTTCGTATTCAATCAGAAAACTGGCATGGTTACCGCCACGCAGGTAGAATCAGATGACCGCAGAACAATCCAGTTTATCAAGGATGTTCGGGACAAATTAGAGGACTGTTTGGATAATACCATCTATGCACTGGATGTGATGGCTACGCTTTACGGACTGGCTCCGGCCGGAACATATGAAGTAACATATGACTTCGGAGATATTACATATAATCGAGAAGAAGACCGCCTGCGGTGGTGGCAGTATGTTCAAGCGGGTAAAGTCCCGGCATGGATGTTTTTTGAAAAATTTGAGGGTATGAGCGAAGAAGAAGCCAAAGCTATGGTGGAAGAAGCCCAGCCCAAGGAAGAAACGCTGTTTCCAGAGTAACTTGATTGCTCTTTTACCATTTTGGCATGATAGAACACAAATAACTTATCATCTTCTGCATTTGCGCTGACCGAGAAGTGAGAGAATAAGCGGTTATAGCCTCCTTTCTACTAAAATTGCCCGAGGTGGGAAAATACGTTGCACCCACGCACCCTATGGGTTAAAAGAGATCCTACAGAATGCGACGGCAGGCGGGCATAAACAAGATTTAATTAGGGGGTGATAGAGTGGCACATGACAAGAATTACTATGCATCAGAATTTCATAAGTACTCTATCCACCGGACAGAAAAGGGTATTCGGATAGACATCAACTTCCAGCCATTGGGAGCGGCTCTTGACCGGGCACAGCTTGCGCTGGACAATCAGGTATGGCACGATATGCAGCGGCATATGCCGCGGAGAGATGGGGAGTTGATCCGTAGAACCAACGCTTTGAATGAAGTGTCTGCCGGATCGGGTGAAGTCCATGTGTATGATCCTACTCTGCCGTATGCTCATTATATGTACATGGGCGAGAAATATATTGACCCGGTGTGGCGAGTTGGTGGATTTTACGGTATATTGCCGGATAAAGAGGGACAATGGTGGAGTCGTAAGGGTGTAACCAAGATTCCAAGCGGGGAACCGCTGAAATATACAAACCCGGAAGCAATCTCTCTGTGGGATGTGGAAGCTATTGAGAGATACGGTGATGACTGGGTGGAAGTAGTTAGACGGGTATTAGAGGGGAGTGACTTAAATAATTGATAACTCCTGAATATTTGAATGAGGTGATCCAAGGGGTAGAACTGGCGGTCAATCGTCTGAACAAACAGTTGCTGAAAGAGGTTGTAAAAAAGATCGTAGAAGCCTTTTACACTGGCAAAGACATATTGATGCCGTCTACCATACATAAATTACATCAGATTGTGCAGAGCGGATACACATTTGACGAGATCCGCAAGACCATAGAGAATGCACTGCCGGACATATCCTCAGAGATCCATAAGGCATTTTTAGAATCTGCTAACACCATAGCAGCATACAACTATGAATTTTCAAAAATGATGATCCATGAGTACAATATCAACCGGGAGATGCCGGAATATACTTTCGAGAACATTCCGCGGTCTGCCAAGGACCTGAACATGACACGTATGGAAATCATGAAGTTGGAAAACGCATACAATCGCACGAACGGCACTGTCAGAAATCTGACCAAGACCACTGCGATATCTGTGCAGAATGAATACGTGCAAGCTTGTGATGATATTTACATGAAAGCGCAGGCGGGAGTGCCAGTACAGCAAGCTGTTAATGATGTTGTTGGAGACCTTGCCAAGCGCGGGATCACAACAGTAGAATATGGCACCGGGCACACGGACAAGATTGACACAGCCATTGCAAGGGCGGTTCGTACCGGAATCAATCAGGCAAATAGCGAGATCATCCTTACCCGCTGTGCAGAAATGGGAATCCAGTATGTCAAAGTCAGTCAGCACTTGGGAGCGAGAGTTACCAAGCATGATGACTACACAAACCATTCATGGTGGCAGGGAAAGATATATTCCCTTGACTGGACAAAAGATGTGCTCATTAAAAATATGGCATCTGTACCATTGCAAGACAAAGAATTTGGATATTTGCAGGAATTAAAACAGAAGCTCATGGTAGAAAAGAAATATAACTACCCTGATTTTGTGGAGACTTGCGGATATGGCCAGATTGAGGGAATCATCGGTATAAACTGCCGCCATACGTTTCAAATGTGGCTTCCGGGAATCAATATCAACCATGATGAGCCGATTGACCCGAAAGAGAATGAAGAGCGATATCGGCATGAGCAGGAACAGCGGGCAATGGAGCGAAGCATCCGAAGAATGAAAGGTGAGCGGAAGGCTCTGCAGCAGATTCCGCGGAACGAGGACACGGATGCAAAGATTTCGATGTTGACAGAAAAAATCAAGAAAGCTGTCGAGAAGTATCAGGAGCATTGCAAAAAATACGGTCTGCCATATTATTCTGACAGACTGGGAATAGGGGTGATATGATGTACACATATTATAATCCAAATCCGAACGGAGCCACGGTCGGTGACTGTGTGGTCCGGGCACTGTGCAAGGCTTTTTGCATGGACTGGGATAAGTGCTTTTCAGAACTAGTCGCATATGCCTACTGGCTGAAAGATATGCCCTCTGCCAACCGTGTATGGGGTAAACTGCTTGCAGACAAGGGATATCACCGTAAAATCTGTGATTGCGACTGCACGGTAGCGGAATTTGCCGAAGAGCACATGGACGGTATTTACATCCTTGCATTGCAAGGCCATGTTGTCTGTGTAATCGACGGTGTTTACTATGATTCGTGGGATTCTGGGCGGGAAGTACCACTGTATTACTGGCAGAAATAAAAGTACAAATGGAGAATAATCATTATGGAGTTTTTGAACACATTTCTTTCGATTTGTGGCGGTGTCTCGATTGTGGGCGGTGCGGTTGCTATTGTGTGGAAAGCTATTAATCCAGCGGTTAAACTGGGAAAGCGTGTTGAAGAGTTGGAAAAGAAAGCTGATAATGATTATGAATCCATAGAAGCTATAAAGAATGCGCAGTCTCTTCTCTGCCAAGGAATGATAGCAATGATTGATGCGCAGTTGACCGGAAACAACGTAGAGAATCTAAAAACGACCAAGGACAATATGATTAAATATCTTGCGGATTCCAAGTAGTGGGGGATAAAAATTGAAAATCTGTGAATTTACAATGCCGGAGATCAGATATCTGCTGGCAGAATGTAATTTTACAGAGGATGAGCGCACACTGTTTGATATGCGGTGCGTGGATGTACCACTGGAAGAATGTGCGGAGCGCATGAATGTGTCTCTCAGCACTGCTAAACGCTTAAATAAGCGCATAAAATGCAAAATTGATAAATTGTATATGTGACACTTTTTAGAGCCTTATATGAGCCATTTACGGTATCGTATTGGCTCTATTTTTGTGCAAAAATTTAAGTATGAAAAAAGGTTATAGCAATCTCTATTTATCCACGGATGATAGGGATATCATTGACGAACTGAATAGACTGGAGGAAAAGAACAATGCCGTATCCGCAGAACCCTTACATGAATTATCAGACCGGCTATCAGCAACAGGCTTTACCGATTATGCAATCGCAAGCATCCTATCCTGCTCCCTCATCTAGTGGGATTAACTGGGTGTCGGGGGAAAGCGGTGCGAAGTCATGGATCGTTGGCAGAGGGGAATCCGTATTACTGATGGACAGCGAGAGCCAGTGTTTTTACCTCAAATCAGCAGATGCAAGCGGTATGCCTTTGCCACTACGGGTATTTGATTACACAGAGCGCACGCAGAACGCTCCACAAGGCTCACAGAGCGTCTTAAATCAATCCAGTGATAATTTTATCACGCGGAACGAATTTGACGATCTTAAGGCAAAATATGAGGAGTTGGAAAAGCAAGTAAAATCATCCAACAAGCCTGCTGTCAGAAAGAAAGAGGTGACAGAGAATGAGTAACCCTTTATTCAATCAGCTTAATCAAAACAGCCCTATGTCTATGATCCAGCAGTTTAATCAATTCCGACAGCAGATGAAGGGAGTTGATCCCCAAAACATGGTAATGGATATGCTCCGGTCGGGAAAAATCAATCAGCAACAGCTTAACCAGGCGCAGCAGATGGCACAGCAGATGCAATATTTACTACGGCAATAAGTCGGGTCGACACGGCTTTAAGCAAATAAATCATAATCGGAGGAGATTATTATAATGACAGACGGATTATCAGCAAGTGATGTTGCTCTCTTACAGGGTAACAGAAACAGTAACGATGATGGTATGTGGGGCGGTAACGGTGCATGGTGGATCGTTTTGTTCCTGATCTTCGGTTGGGGCAGAAATGGCTTCGGGTTTGGCGGTGGTTCGGGATCCGCAACAGACGGATACATTCTGACTTCCGACTTTGCCAACATCGAGCGTAAGATTGATAGTGTCAACACCGGGATGTGCGATGGATTTTACACGCAGGCACAGCTTATCAATGGCGTGAACACCAACATCTTAACACAGGGAAATGCTACCAATGTGGCAATGATGCAGGGATTTAACGGTTTGCAGACTCAGATCGCAGATTGTTGCTGCCAGAGCCGCTATGATGCACTGCAGAACGCTAACGCCACCAACAATGCGATTCAGAGTGGCTTCTGCCAGACGAATTTCAATAACTCTAACAACACTAGAGATATTATCGAAAGCCAGAACGCAGGAACCCGTGCAATCCTTGAAGCAATCCAGGCTAACAAGGTTGAGGCTCTTAATCAGCGTATTGCTGAGCAGAATCAGCAGATCAATTCCTTACAGCTTGCGGCATCTCAGAGCGCACAGAACCAGTACCTTGTAAACCAGTTGAGACCCAGTCCTACACCTGCATACGTGGTACAGAACCCGTACTGTTGCTGTGGACAGACTTATGCCGGGTATTATAACGGTACTACAATTGCATAGCGAGTAATCGGAGCGTAAGGCTTATTCGGGAATAGGGTATGCCTGCGGGTATGCCCTTTTTCTGACAGAAAGAGGTGAACAATATGTTTTTAGGACGAGTAACGGGATGGACTTCTGTCGTTGGTCAGTATATCCCTTTTCAGACTGTAAAAAATACCAACAGCAAAATCACAAACAGCAACGGCCTTTTGTCTCTGCGGACTGGCGGTCTGTGGGACATTGATGCCGCGCTTACACTGTCCGGGGTTGCCGGGAATGTTGTTGTGTCGGTACTGGCAGACGGTGTTGCTACTGGAGCGACAGTAACAGCCACCACCACAGCGGCGGGATTTGTGACGGTGCCGATTGTAGATGCAATCAGGACCGTACTGGCGCAGTATCCTAATGTTGCGAATGTTGGTTTGCAGATTGATACTGCAGGTGTGACAGTAAGCGGCACTCTGCGTGTCGAGAATGTGAGGTGAGCATGATGAGACATGACAAGATGTTAGATGTAATTTGCGAGGAAATCGACAAGATTGCGGATAAGGGGTTGACCACTGGAAATCTTGATACCGCATTCAAGCTGATTGATATGTACAAGGATCTCAAGACTGTTGAGGGAATGGAAGAGTACGATGATGACCGATACAGCCAGGCAAGAGGACGGATGAGAGCCAAAAGAGACAGCATGGGAAGATATTCTCGCAGATACGATGATGGTAACTCATATGATGACGGTGATTACTCTGAGAGAAGATACATGGACAGCAAGCGGATATACCGAAATGACCATTCTATGGCCAGTAAGCAGAGTATGCTCGCGGATCTTGAGGACTTTATGGGAGACATGCACAACAAACTGAAGGAACTTAAGCGTGATGCCGACACACCGGAAGAGCGTGAGACCATTGACAAGTACATTAAGATGCTTGATAGAATGTAAAATCAAAAGAGAGCAGGTAAAACTGCTCTCTTTTTACGAGAAATAACATGCGATATAAAAACACTCGATATTTAATATTTACATAAAATAACAAGTGTGATAAAATTAAATCGTAGGCATTCTTATATTCTTTCAGACCTCTCCTAAAGGCGAAAGCCCTGCATGATAGTTTAATGGCAAAAACTGCACTATGAAAAATGGTGTAATATCGGTTCGATTCCGGTTCATGCGGTTCGGTCGGCAGACCTAAAATGACAAGCATACACAACAACATGGTCGATGGTTACAGACCTAAAACAACCTAATATGGAGGATTGTATGAAAACAGAGGAATTAAAAGCACAGGGATTAACTCAGGAGCAGATCAATTTTGTCATGGCTGAGAACGGCAAGGATATCGACAAAATGCAGAAGAAGCTGGACGATATAATCGCGGAGCGTGACAAGGAAAAAGGCAGGGCAGATTCCGCAGAAGAGACCTTAAAGGGTTTTGATGGGGTTGATGTTGAGAAGCTGAACCAGTCTATCAAGGACTGGAAGAAAAAGGCAGAAGATGCAGAGAAAGATTATAATCAGAAGATTGCAGACAGAGATTTCGATGATCTGCTGAAAGAAGCTATCAAATCTGCCAACGGTCTGAATGAAAAGGCTATCATGGGATGCCTTGACATTCCCACTCTGAAAGCATCCAAGAATCAGAAGTCTGATATTGAAAGTGCTATTAAGACCTTGTCAGAGGCTGAGGACAGCAAGATGCTGTTTAAGGCAGAGAACATTGTTACTCCCCATTTTACAAGTGTAAATAAGGGAGGTAACAACGGCAGCGGTATCAAGTCCAAAGAAGATATCTATGCCACAGATCCTAAGACTGGAAAATTTATTTACGGTACAGCGGAAAGACAGAAATTAATTGCTGAAAACCCGCAGCTTTTCCAGTAAATCAATAACCGGTTCGCAATTTGAGCGGATCACTAACCAACAAAAACTATTGGAGGTATTTTTATGGCAAACATTACGACAGCCGCAGAAGAAAACCTGATTAAAAGCGAAAACCTTGTCGCTGTTCGTCAGATTGATTTTGTTTCTCGTTTTGGCTATTCCATCAAAAAGCTGATGGAGCTGCTGGGAATTATGAGACTGATTCCTAAGCAGGCAGGAACAATGCTTAAGAGACATACTGTAACTGGTACCCTGCAGAACGGTACTGTTCCTGAGGGTGAAATCATTCCTCTGTCTAAGTATAGCACGGTTGATACCCCTATTGGGGAGATTGTTCTTGGAAAATGGAGAAAAGCCACTACCGCAGAAGCTATTTTGGATAAGGGGTATGAGCAGGCACACAATGAGACGACAGAAAAGATGCTCCAGGACATTCAGTCCGGCATCAGAAAAAATATTATTACATCCCTTACTATTGCTGGACAGCCCACTGCTACTGGTGTGGGAGCGCAGGCAGCTTTTGCTGATGCGTGGGGCAAACTTCAGAACATTTACGAAAATGACAATGTAGAAACTGTATTTTTCGTAAATGCGGAAGATGTCGCTGATTACCTTGGCAAGGCAAATATTACTGTACAGACTGCTTTTGGTTTCAATTATGTCGAGAACTTCCTGGGTCTTGGAACCGTGATCATGAACAGCAGTATTACCAAGAACACCTTTTTTGCCACTGCAAAAGAGAACATCGTAGGTTACTATGTTCCTGCCAACGAAAGTGATCTTGCAAAGGCATTCGCTTTCTACTCTGACGAGACTGGATTTATTGCGGTCCATGAATACGCAGATTACGACAGGCTGACCGCTGATGACACTGTTTTATCCGGAATTAATATTTTCGCAGATAATGACAAGGGTGTCATCAAGGGAACCATTACGCAGGCAGCAGCGGCAAGCCTGGGGGAATAACAGGCTATAGCTTAAGCAGATACACAGCCGAAGATCTGAATGGCATGACGATTGCTGAAATCAGATCTTTGGCTGATGAGTTGGGCTATAGCATAACCAAGACGAAGAAGGCAGACATTATTGACGAGTTTTTAGCACAACAGGGGTAAATCAGTATGTATGTAGACTATGAGTTTTACAAAACTTTATACGGGACTACTGTTGATGAGACGGTTTTTAATCGGCTCATTTGGAACGCTGAAAAGCTTGTCAAGAATGCTGTGACGGGTGTTGATGGTAGATGCAAGCTTGATTTTGCATTCCCGGATGTGGAATACGATGCCGAAGCGGTCAAACGCTGTGAATGTGCTTTGGTAAACATCATGGCAAAGATTGAAAAGGCAGAAACAGAAGCAGAGGGCAATAAGACGGTGAAATCCGTATCTGCAGGAAATGAAAGTATCTCTTATGATACTGGCAGTGGTCTGATAGGCAAGGTCTTGTCAGACAAATTTGCACAATCAAGACTATATGCGGATACCATCAACGAATACCTGAAAGGTACAAAAGACAAAAACGGAGTAAATCTTCTGTTTGGTGGAGCATATCCATTCTATTATCCGGAGGTGTAACATGGAAATTGCAATTACAAGCATTGCGCAGCTATTAACTATTATCGGGATACTTGCATTCCTTGTATCCTTGATTACCCAGGTATTCAAGGGTGTAAGTTTTCTCTCCAAGATTCCGACCGACATTCTCGTGTTTGTCCTGTCCATCGGACTGACTGTGGTTGTATTTATCGCATATATGCAGTACATCCGGCAGGCTATCTTATGGTACATGATCCTTTCAGCCATCATAGCCGGATTTATTGTGGCATTTGTGGCTATGTACGGTTGGGAGAAATTCTCGGAACTGTGGAAAAGATTTAATAAAGAAGAGTAAAGAGGTAGGGTGCTATGTATTCCGATACAGTAACGATTTTCAACCGATATGAGAGCCGTTTGGGGGATATGTGGTACCCTACTGTTTTGCATGATGTAAATGTCATGGCAGACCGCTCTGCCATTGTACAGAAGTATGGGGAAGAGTCCAAGGACAATGCGGTTCTGAATGTTCGGTACGATGCAGGAGATACGATTGCCGGAAAAAGCTATCTTACTCCAAAAGCATGGGACAGACAGACAAATGATCTTCTGCCACAGACAATTACATTCACACCGGGTGAGAAATTCGATTTCTTTTATGTGGGGGAATGGACGGAAGATCCCATTGCGGATGATGACTATGAGAACGGATTTTACGATTACATGAACAGCACCTATGACGGTGTATATGCCGTAACTTCCGTGTCAAAACTGGGAGTTATACCGCATTTTGAGATCACGGGAAAGTAGGTGGATCATGGCAGATAAAAAAGAAGAAGTAAGATACGATCTTGACGGACAAGAGGTAGTCACTACTGCTCTGATGGATCTTATCAACCAATATCCAGGGTTATCTCCTGGAGATTCCATCGAATACGCTACACTGGGGGATTCCAAAGGGAAAGCGGTGTTTCCATCAACAGGAAGCGCAATCCGACAGGAAAAGACGGATGTGACTGGCCATGTGGAGCAGATCTGCGATTACCCATTCATCGTAGTTTACCGGGCAAGCGGACTGTCAGAGAGCCGAAAGGCAAAGGTCAAGGAGTGGCTTGATAATCTTGGTAGATGGCTGGAACGGCAGACCGTAACGGTAAATGATGCAGAGTATCGGTTGGAAGAGTATCCGATTCTTACGGGGGATAGGGAGTTCAAGCAGATACAGAGAGTAAGTCCTTCATACCTTGATTCTATTAACGAGGACAAGGCAGAGAACTGGATCATTAACATCACAGCAACTTATAAAAATGAATTTGACTTGTAGAAGTCGACCGGGCGGCAATATGGAAGCCGCTCGCTAACCTAATCACTCAAACAGTTATAGGTAGGAGGTTATTTTTTATGTCTAAATTAAAGCGAGAAGCACACGCACTGTACATGAAGCCGGCAAGCGGTACTCTTTCCCCGGCATATTACTTGCTGGGAAAAGGAATTGACGACATGAGTGTCGAAATGAATGGCTCTTTTGAGCAGACCCGCGATGTCACCGGTGATGTTTCTGTTAGCGATACGGGGTATTCTCCCCAGGTCAGTGTCGAACCGTATCACGCGGATCCGACAGATTCCATTTACGATTTTTTGAAAGATATTGCCATGAACCGCAAGTCCGGTGATGACTGCAAGGTGAAAATCCTTGAAGTATTGATTGACAAGACTGATGCCGGAAACAAATACGATGCATGGGAAGAGGATGGCAAGGTGGAGATCACTTCTTATGGCGGTGATACTTCCGGACTTGGTATCAACTTCAATCTTTGGTATGACGGAAACCGCACCAAAGGAACCGCAACCATTGCTGCTAAGGTGCCTACATTCACAGCGGGTGACACAGAATAAGAAAGAGAGGATGAAAGAATATGGGAAAAATCGTAGTTGATAGAGGACTTGAACAGTACACCATTGAGGACAAGAACGGAACCGTGCTCGGTAAGTTTGAAATGAATCCTGCGGATGTGGAACTGGTCAAGCGGTATGAGCACGTAGCTGAAGCAGTGAGCCATATCGCAGACAATGTGGATGAGCGCAAGGATATCGTTGACATTGTGAAAGAAATGGAAGAAGAGCTGGATAAGCAGATTGACTATCTGTTCAATTCTAACGTATCGCAGAGTTTCTTCTCCATCACATCCCCATTTACTGTTCTGGCCAACGGTGAGTTTTTCGTGGAGAACGTGCTCAATGCTATCGGCAAGCTGATTGAAGCAGAGACCGGCAAGCGATTTGAAAAGGTACAGACCAAAATTAACCAGTATACCAGTAAGTACCATAAGTGAGGTTTGGAATGAATCTATGGGAATTACCTACATCCGTGACAGCAAACGGACATGAATATCCTATCAGGACAGATTATAGGGCGGTGTTGGATGTGCTGACCGCCCTTTCTGACAAGGATATGACCGGGGATACACCGGCAGAGACAAATTACATCCAAAGCGAGATCATACGGCAGATCATGTTTGAGGATCCCGACAGCATACCTGCTGAAGATTTGAAAGATGCATTCAAAGGTGTGGCGGAATTTATCGACATGGGTGTCGAAAAGACGGACAAACCAAGTCCGCGGGTAATGGACTGGGAGCAGGATGCAACACTGATCATCCCTGCAGTAAACCGTGTGGTTGGAAGAGAAATCCGCGCGGACAAATATATGCACTGGTGGACATTTCTGTCAGCGTACATGGAGATAGGCGAGTGTACTTTTACTCATATCCTATCCATACGACAGAAAAGAGCCACCGGGAAGAAATTGGAAAAGTGGGAGCAGGATTACATCCGGGATAACAAGGATGTTGTACTGCTTAAGGATAAATTGACAGAGCAAGAGAAGCGGGAGCGCGAGGAAGACGAAAAGGCCCTCAAGGAACTGCTCGGATAGGCGGTGCGTGTGGCAAATAATGCTGTTGTAATTGATACTGAAATTAGAATAGACCAAGCTAAAAAGGAAATTTCTAATTTAGAGTCCTATATAAAAAATTTGGAAGCAACAAAAGAAAGAATGGATAGAATTTTTTCCACATCTAAAGAAATTGGAATTGCTCCAAGTCAAGATGATTTGAAGTATTACGATACACTTGTTTCTGAAATAGATAGGGCAAAAAATAACATATCTGGACTTAATGCAGAAATACAGTCTTTGGAAAATTCTAAAAACGGAATGGAAGATAAGGCAAATAGTATTAAGAATATCAGAGACGCTTCTGAAAAAGCATCTAAATCTATCAGAAAAATGGGAGATTCTGCTAAAAAAAGCAGTGGAAATTTCAAAGTTGGTTTAAAAACCATGCTTAAATATGTTTTTGGAGTTCAAAGTCTGATAGCACTTATCAATAAGTTGCGCTCTGCGATGGTTGAGGGCTTAAAGAACCTTGCTCAATTCAATGATGGTGTAAATCCTACCAACACGGCATTGAGCAACCTTAAATCGGCTCTCACGCAGTTAAAGAATAGCTTCGCTGTGGCATTTGCACCGATTCTGACGGTAATAGAACCGATTTTGACAAGGCTTATCAGCTTGTTGAGCACTGCCATGAATTATGTCGGGCAGTTTTTTGCGGCACTGACCGGAGCAAGTACCTTCACAAAGGCTATCAAGGTGCAAGAGAACTATGCAAAGAGCCTTAACGGGACCGCGGCGGCGGCAAAGAAAGCAAAAGGATCATTAGCAAGTATTGATGAACTGAATAACCAGTCCAAGCAGGACAACAGCGGTGCAGGTGGTACGGTGTCTCCCAACGATATGTTTGAGGTTGCACCGATTGAAAGCAAGATTGCGGGATTGGCAAGCAAACTGAAATCCATTTTTGACCCGATAAAAGAAAGCCTGCAGAACTGGTTTAAAAATATTGATTTCCAACCGCTGATTGACAGCTTTGAAAAATTAAAAACAGCCATTGAGCCATTGGTAGACGATATCGGGGACGGTCTGCTGTGGCTGTTTGAGAATGTTTTAGAGCCACTCGGTAGTTTCGTAATTGAAGATGCACTACCGGCATTTTTTAATCTGTTGGCCAGTGCAGTAGAAGCTTGTAATAAGGCATTTGAAGTGATTTCCCCGTATCTGAATGAGATATGGAACGAAGTGTTTGCCCCGTTTGCAGCATTCCTCGGAGAGACCTTTGTTGGAATATTGAACGATGTGTCTCAGTTTTTCTCCGACATGGGAGATATGTTCGTTGAGAAATCGGAAGAAATCGGAACTATATTTGAGTTTCTGAAAACCGTATTGGACCTTGTATCGATAAAATGGAAGGTATGCATCCAGGCTATGTCTGGACAGTTAAAGCCTTTTCTTACAATGGTTAAAAACATTATATCTCATGTAATTGATATTTTAAGCGGTTTGATCAAGGTTATCACTGGAGTATTTACCGGAAATTGGAAGCAGGCATGGGAAGGTGTGAAAGATGTCCTTAAGGGCATTCTTAATGTCATCATTGATATAGTTGAGGGAAGCATTAACAGAATCATCGGTGCGCTGAATGCAATTAGTTTTGACATCCCCGATATAGTGCCCGGCATTGGTGGAAAGCATATCGGATTTAACATCACACCAGTATCACTGCCCCGTCTTGCAACCGGTACGGTTGTTCCCAGGCAGTCAAGAGAGTTTGCAGCTATACTGGGTGACAACAACAGAGAGACCGAAGTGGTGTCTCCTCTGTCAACCATGAAACAAGCTATGGTTGAAGCATTGCAAGAGAGTGGATATTACCGGCAAGGCGAGAGCGGAGATATTGTTATAAACATTGACGGTTGGGAAGTGTTCCGCGTTGTAAAGAAGCAGAACGACAGCTATATTCAACGCACCGGAAGAAGTGCATTTCAGTATTAAGGAGGTGTATGTAAGTTATGTATTCCGGGTTTTTATTAAAAATAGGCAATGAAATATTCAATATGAAGTATATAAAAGAAAAAACATACAAGGGATATGTTTCTGTTCAGGACCTTGACTCATATCGAGATGCAAATGGTTTATTGCATAGGGAAGCTCTTTCCCATGTACCTATCAAGTGCGAGTTTGAAACTATCCCGTTAAATAATGAACAATATGAACAAATCATGGATATGATCCGTAGAAACTATATCAATGAATTGGAAAGAAAAGTTACAATTACCGCTTTTATATTGGAATATAACGGATATGTAACGCAGGATGCGTATATGGCAGAACCGCAACCTCAGATACAAACTATAAAAGATAACAAAATACAATATGCACCATTAAGAATTGCATTTATAGGATATTGATATGATTAATTACGAATATGAATCATTATTTCTTAAAAATTCCATAAAGAGAGAAATGTATATTGAATTCAATGGCGGTACACTCGACAATACAGATTTGCACTGCGAGGAATGGTCTTTGAAAGAGGGACTTTGTTCGGAAAACGAATTACGTTTTGGATGTTGTGAAGCATCTGAACTGAAATTTCGTGTAACAAATTCCGTCAGCAGTTTAAAAAACAAAAAACTTAGTGTTTTTTCTATTTTGGGAGAACATTCTGAAAAACCATTCCAATATGGTTATTATAATGTAATATCTGATGAAAAATCTGGAGATAGAAAATATAGAGACATCACAGCTTATGACAAAATGTACGACGTTGCAAATGCCGACGTATCTGCATGGTACAACAGTTTAGCGTTTCCTTTATCATTATTAAATTTTCGAAACAGTTTTTGCGAATATTTAGGTATTGATTCTGAGACAATTAGTCTTGTAAACGATTCAATGCTAGTTGAAAAAACTATAAAGCCAAGTGAATTGTCAGGTAAAAAAGTATTAGAAGCAATTTGTGAAATAAACGGATGTTTTGGACATTTCGGTAGAAATGGAAAACTTCAGTACATAATTTTGCAGATGATGAGCCAGGGATTGTATCCCCAAAAAGGGTTATATCCTCAAAAAGGGTTATATCCTCAGTCTAACACAAATGTCACAAAAGTTCCGGGCAACAGTTACATATCTTGCCAATACGAAGATTATATATGCAAAAAAATTGATAAATTACAAATTCGACAGACTGAAAGTGATATTGGTGCAATATCCGGTACTGGAAATAACTGCTATATTATTGAAAACAATTTTTTGGTATATGGAAAATCTGCAAAAGAGTTGCAGATCATAGCAGACAATGTCCTTAGTATTATTTACGGAATATGGTACAGACCGGCAAAAATTACAGCGCAAGGAAACCCTTGTATAGAAGTCGGTGACGGAATCAGAGTAAATACAAAAACAGATTTAGTTTACACGTATGTAATGCAAAGAACCTTAAATGGTATTCAGAAATTGCAAGACAGTTATTTTAGCGAAGGTAAAGAATACCGTACCAAAAAGGTAAATGGTTATGAATATGATATTAAGCAATTACTTGGAAAAACAAATGAGTTAGAACGTACTGTTGAGGAAACTCGGTCTGAAATCAAGGATGTAGAAAGTGGACTGGATACGAAGATTACACAGACAGCTGGAAAGATTGAACTTGAAGCAAAAAGGGCAATAGATGCAGAAGTAGAATTGGCGGCGGCAATCTCAGTTCAAGCAGACCAAATCAAGTTGAAAGTTTCAAAAGGTGATGTCAGTTCGCAGTTGAGCATTGAGAGCGGACAGGTAAGTATTTCCGGGAATAGATTTGTTCTTTCTGCAACAAACTGTTCTATTTCTAAAGAAGGAAAAATAACCGCAAAAGATGTTGACCTATCTGGAAAAATAACTGCATCAAGCGGAAATATTGCCGGATTTACAATTGAATCAAGAAAAATGTATTACGGTTCTAGTTCTTTGGGTACTGGAAACAGTGGTGTATATATTGGCACAGATGGTATATCACTTGGGAATAAAGTAGTTTTGAAAGCAGACGGAAGTGCAAATTTGAAAGATGCAACACTGGAAGGTGACTTAAAAATATCTGGAAGTCTTGGAACAATAAGTTTTTCATCTGGCGGAAATTCTATGTCGTTGGATAGAAATGGAATTTCTTTTGCTGCATCTTCTATTTCAACGAAAATCACAAGTAGTGAAATAAGTGTAGGTTCTTCACTAAATTATTCAAAAGCAACTAGTGAAGGAATACAAATTCGTGGAAGTGGAGGGTTTTTAAATATATATGCAAGTGCAACCACTTGGGCATCCAGCAGCGGAACATATTATTTAAAGGACAATTATGGCAATAATTTAGCTTACATTTCTACCGATCATTTTTCAGTGGTTGCGAGAAATGTGTTAGTTGGAAAAAGCGGTGGTAATGTAGCGTTTTTTGGTGCGACAAGTGGTTCAACAAAAAAGACTGTGAGCAAAATCACTTCACCAGGTTCTACCAGTACATACAGTATTGCTACCACATTAAACAGCTTGATAGATGCTCTTAAGGCATACAACCTCATAGGATAGGAGAAGGAATATGAACAGCTTAGAAATCAGAGAATTTGAACAGTCTATTGTAAATCTTTTTAACGGATGTGGTCTACCGATTGAGATTAAGCGGCTCATTGTGAATGATATTGCCGGGCAGATTAACAGAGCCGCAGATAATCAAATCAATGTAGAATTGGCAGAAAGAAACAGAGAAAAAGAAAGTGAGGTATCTGCAGATGGCGCTGAATAAGGTTTATACCAGAATTAACTGGGAAGATTATCCAAGTGAAAACACGGATTTAGATGCATACAATCTTAATCAGATGGATTCTGCTATTGATGCGTTGGACAACCGTATCATATTACAGGATGCCTTAAAAGTAGACAAGTCTGCAATAAACGGAAATATTGCTGATTGGACTATGGATGAAACAACCGGTATTATTACTATTACAAAGTACAACGGTGAAAAAGTAATTTTTGACCTTAATATTGAAAAAATACCTGTTGGCTTTTCCATGTCTGATGATGGAATCATTACCATGACTACAGAAGATGGAACACAGTTTACGGCTGATATTGGTTCTATGATTCCGGTGTTGACATTTGAAGATTCTGCAACCATAGCTGTATCAGTGACTGGTACTGGAAAGAATAAGACTTATTCTTTTTCAATCAAAACGGGATCAGTAACAGATGCTATGCTACAGCCTAATTATTTAGCAGATATTAGAGTAGAATCCGCAAATGCATCTGCTTATGCGCAATCCGCAAATGCAAAATCTGTATTGTCTGAATCTTATGCCGTTGGTGGAACCGGAACAAGAGAAGGAGAAGATACAGATAACGCAAAGTATTATATGGAGCAGGCAAAACAGCAAACAGGAGGTATACCTACAAAAGTCAGCGAATTAGAAAATGATGCTGGCTACATTACAAAAAAAGTTTCTGATTTGACAAATTATTATGACAAAACCACTGTTGATGAAAAAATAGATGCAATTCCCAAAACAGATTTGACAAACTATTTGACCAAAACTGGTGACGGTAGTAATTTGACTGCGGCGTTTGAAGAAGCAACAACTTTAGAGGAATTAACGACAGGAGAAAAGTTATCATCTATTTTTGGAAAACTTAAACTGGCTGTAAAAAATCTTAAATCACTTATAAGTCTTATCGGAACTACCGATATTTCGACTATTGGTGACGGTACTATCACTGGGGGATTAAGTGATGTAAATGGCAAGTTACCACGATTAGAAGTACTTAAAATACGGTTAGGCGTAGAAACTACAGTAAACCCTGGAAATTTTTCACTATTATTTCCAATAAAAAAAGAAGGTTATACTCCAATAGCCATTAAATCATGGGCTTTGTTTAACAGAGACTTGGCTGATAATATACATATTAATGGTGTTGTAACAAATCAGAATGTGTCAATAGAGGGTAAAATATCTGGATCAAATCAGATAATTATACCGTACGATGCTTTTGTCGAAGTATTATATTTAGTCAATTAAATTTATAAATAAGGTTTTAAACAAATTGCGGTAAGAGTTCCTCTATAGGTGAGATCGGATGTTACATTAACAAAGTCATAAGTGGATAAATTGACAGTGGTAGTTGTATCTATCCCTCTTAAAATTACGTTTATACTTCCACCACCGCCAATCATTGATTCTCTAACAGTTTGATCGAAAAGGGTATTATTGTATATAAAATCAGATGATATATTGCCATCAATATATCCAATTATTAACCACAAACCAGGTGTTACAGTAACACTACATATTGTTACGGGTTTATTTAATTTTTGATTTTTATATTCACCTGTTTTCTGTTCTATTTTCATTTGTAACTTGCCATTTACAGAAGGAGTGATAGCCGATGGGCGGAGATTAAAAGCAAAAAATAAATCAATCATTTACAAACGTAAAATTTTTAAAAATAAAAGGAGAAAAAATATGAAACAAGCATTGTATAAAGGACCTGACATTTCCAAACATAACGGGAATGTAAACATTAAAAGAGTGAGAGATGCTGGCTACAAGCGCATCGGTATCCGCGCCGGTTACGGTAAGAATAATGTAGACGAAAAATTTGTGAGCAATGCGCTGGCATGCTTTAATTTGGGAGTGGCAGCTGTCATTTACTGGTTTTCGTATGCATTATCAGTGCTTATGTCAAAAAATGAAGCGGACTATTGCTGCGACCAGGTAGAGAAATATTGGAATAAATGTCCGGTTGCATATGATCTCGAATATGATACCGTAAGATACGCCAGAACGAAGGGTGTGAACATCACAAAAGATTTGGCAACAAATATGGCCATTGCTTTCCTTTCCAGAGTAAAGGAAAGAGGACATGTTCCGGTGATTTACACTAACAGGGATTATCTCAAAAATTATTTTGACATGGATAAGATCGTTGCAGCACTGGGGAAAGTATATGTCTGGTATGCAAGATACGGCACCAGTCTGACGGCAGCAGAGCTGAACCTTGCAGACATTTGGCAGTATACATCATCCGGAGTTGTCCCTGGAATCAGTGGTAAGTGTGATATCAATATCTTTTATACCGACTTTGAAATGGTATCAGTACAGGCGCAAAGAGAAGAAACCTGTAATATCAATATTCAGAATTTCCAGAAAGCTGCAAACGCAGACGGTTACAAGGATGCACAAGGGAGAAAACTGGTCGAAGATGGCAAAGATGGTCCTAATACTCAATATGTGCGGCGGCAGATCTGCCTGCAGGCGAAGAGAGTCGGTCTGATTTATAAGGTTGGCTCCACAGGAGCGGTAGTTAAGTGGTGGCAGAGACGTTGCAATGAGATTTTGGGGCATGATCAGGACAAAGATGGCAAGTATGGAAAAGATGCGCGAAAAGAGACCATTGCAGTGCAGGGCAAGCTGAACTTGGTAAAAGACGGAAAAGTTGGATACAACAGCATACAGGCGGTATTTTATAATTAAGAAGCAATCCCCCATCGGATCAGATCCGGCGGGGGATTTTATGTACTGCCTTAATTGTTGTTTGATCATACGACGAACCATTTCGCCGCCGATGCTTCCTGCTTCCTTAGAAGTAAGGTCGCCGTTGTAACCCTCTTTCAGATTAACACCCAGCTCAGATGCAACCTCAGTCTTGAAACGGTCCATTGCTGCCTTAGCCGCGGGAACTTCTACTCTATTGGTTTTACTTGCCATTTCGTTCACCTCCGTTTGGAATTGTTTTTGTGTTTCAGATAAGCGTTGTTTGTGATCACTTATCTTGGTATTAGTATGAGCACCGGCTGTTTTTTCATGCTGGTAAGTTTTTCATTTTATGTTATAATCAAAAAGCAACAGAACAAACGGAGACTGGAAAGCGCGGCATCGGATCCACTGACCGGAATCCCACAGAAATGACTGACTCCGAAGCACGGAGCTGAGAAGAGAAAGGCGACAAAACAATGAAAAAGAAAACAGGAATCACAAAAACGCTGGCGCTGGTACTGACACTTGGACTGTTATGCAGCGGTCTTGCCGGATGTGGACAGACAAGAAACAGCGGGAGTGCAGCAGAAAGTCTGATGACAGAGAGTACACAGCCTGCAGAGAGTACGGAAGCCGTAATGGAAAGTACAGAAGCTACAGCAGAAAATACGGATGCGGATGACACAGTAGTGCGTGTGGCATCCTTAAAAGGCCCGACATCTTTGGGACTTTTATTTTTAATGGACAAGGCAGAAAAAGGAGAGACTTCTAATGCCTATGAGTTTCAGATGGCTACCGGTGCGGATGAGATCCTGCCGCTAATGGTAAAAGGTGACCTGGATATCGCACTGATACCTGCCAATGTGGCAAGTATCCTCTATCATAAGACACAGGGCGGTGTGGAAGTGATCGACATCAATACACTGGGGGTATTGTACATGGTATCCGGAGAGAATGACCTTACGGATTTTACGGATCTGAAGGGTAAGACCATCTATTTAACCGGAAAGGGAACCACACCGGACTATGTATTGCAATATCTGCTGACTGCCAATGGCATGTCTGTGGACGATGTGACACTGGAATATAAATCCGAAGCAACAGAGGTGGCATCTGTGCTGGCAGAGGATCCCACAGCCATCGGACTGTTGCCCCAGCCCTTCGTCACTGCAGCCTGCATGCAGAATGATGCACTGAAAGTGATCTTTGACTTAAACGAAGAGTGGAATAAGATACAGGGTGTAAGCGGCAGCAGCATGGTCACAGGTGTCACGGTGGTACGCAAGGAATTCCTGGAAGAGCATGAGGATGCAGTGAAATCTTTTATGGAAGAACATAAGGCAAGTGCCGAAGCCATCAATGCAGATCCCACCACCGGTGCTGTGCTGGCAGTGGAAGCACAGATCGTGGCAAAGGAGCCCATTGCACAGAAAGCAATCCCCGGATGCAACATTACTTATATGGATAGGGCAGACATGAAGCAGGTACTGTCCGGATACCTTGACATACTGTTCCACCAGGATTCTCTGTCTATCGGCGGCGGACTTCCGGAATCTGATTTCTATTATGATGCAGAATAAGGATAAAAAATACATTAAAAAATTTATGATCCTGCTCTTCTGGCTGGGGGTATGGCAGATCACGGCAGTGTGTGTGGATAATTTCCTGCTGGTGGTGACACCCCTGCAGGCATTGCGGGCGATTATCGTTCTCGCAGGGCAGGTGGAATTCTGGCGTAGCGCCCTTGGCTCGCTGTGGCGGATTGCCGCAGGCTTTTTGCTGGGAGCGGTTTTGGGACTGTTGTTAGCGACGGTAAGCTACAGATACCGTCTGGCAGAGGAAATCCTGCGCCCGTTCATGGTATTCTGCAAGGCAGTGCCGGTTGCAGTATTTGCGGTGCTTTTACTGATCTGGTGGGGAGCTTCCCCGCTGGCGGTGGCGGTCTGCTTTTTAGTGGTGTTTCCGAATATTTATCTGAACACACTGGAAGGCTTAAAAAGTGCGGACGCAGAACTGATAGAGATGGCAGAAGTGTTTCGTCTGCCGTTTGCCACCCGCTTTTTCTATATTTACCGTCCGGCATTAAAGCCATTCCTGCTCAGCGCATTTCAATTATCCCTGGGAATGAGCTGGAAATCCGGAGTGGCAGCGGAAGTGATCGGTACGCCGTTGCATTCCATCGGCGGAGCACTGTATCTGGCGAAGATTTACCTCGATACGGCGGATCTGTTTGCCTGGACGGCAGTGATCATTGTGCTTAGTGTATTGTTTGAGAAAATAGTCTTCGGTTGTGTGGAATATTTTTTCCGGTGGGAGCCTGCCTGCAAGAGACCGGCAATGCCGCAGAAAAATGTCAGCAGAGAACGTCGCACTTTATGTGTGGCAGATTTTGGAAAATGTTATCATGACCGTTGGATCTTCCGGCATGTGGAACAGGAATTCCACGGAGGAGAACCTTACTTTCTGGATACACCATCGGGCAGCGGCAAGACGACTTTTTTTAGGTGCTTGTGCGGGCTGGAACGGCCGGAAGAGGGAGAAGTGTCGGGAATCGATGCTTTTTCCGTGCAGTTTCAGGAGGACAGACTCTGCGAAGAATACAGTGCGGTGAAGAATCTGGAAATGGTCATGGGAGATGCGAAGGAAGCGCGGAAGGCGCTTACGTGGTTACTGCCCGAGGAAGCACTGGGTCAGCCCTGTCATGAATTGTCCGGCGGCATGAAGCGGAGAGTGTCACTGGTGCGGGCAATGGAAGCAGGAGCACAGTGTGTTCTGCTGGACGAGCCTTTCACAGGGCTGGATGAAGAGAACCGGGAGAAAGCATATGAATACATCCGCACACATGCAAATGGACGCATCATCATGATCGCCACGCATATCAGACCGTGGGAGAATATGCCGGAGGACGTTCAGAAGGGAGAAGGATTATGGAAAAGGATACGGGAAACACAAGAGTGACGCTGGTAGGCATTATCGTGGAGGATAAGGAGGCAGCAGGACGGATCAACGGACTTTTGCATGAATACGGAGAATATATTATCGGAAGAATGGGGATACCTTATCATGAGAAGCAGATGAGTATCATCAGTGTGGTCATGGATGCCCCACAGGAAAAGGTCAGTGCTCTGTCCGGGAAGCTGGGAATGATCCCGGGAGTCAGTTCCAAGTGCCTCTATGCCCCGGATACGCAGAAAACCCTGAAATAAAAGTGTTGTCAATTCCTCTGACTTATGCTATAATTTCAAAATGATTGCGACTGGATACAGACCCGCAAGGGTATAAAGGAGGAAATGTTATAATGAGTTT
>ENA-ORSB01000452-ORSB01000452.1-human-gut-metagenome-genome-assembly--contig:-NODE-452-length-47750-cov-14.273656_pt1 | contig 47750 bp, 38 predicted proteins | sample MGYA00242180_ERZ509144 | MGnify/ENA primary metagenome ERZ509144 (study PRJEB26280, sample SAMEA2338661) | human gut metagenome | biome: human gut; feature: human-associated habitat; material: faeces...
TTCTACTTATCAGAAAGTTGGACTCACTGCTTTATGGTTTAGCGGACAGTAATAATTTCGAACCGGCACTCCACATCAACCGCACAGCCACCCCCAACTCCTCGACACTGCTCCGCTACAAAAGCCATGAAGTCATAGACCGCGACGGATACAAAGAGACCGTCATCACCCTTACCGACCCGGAATATGCCGATGTCGTGAAGCTCCATCTGGCCGCCTTCGGTCCCGAGAATGTATTCAAGTCATGGACTGAAATCACCAACAATGAGAAACAGCCCATCGAGCTTGAGAAATACGCCTCCTCGATGCTTCATCTCAACGCCCCCAAATACATACTGACACAGTATAGCGGCGAATGGGCCAACGAGGCCAACCAGCTCAGCCAGGAGCTGCATTACGGAAAGAAGGTAATCGACACGAAGCTCGGCACCCGCGCCGACATGCATGTCTCACCCTTATTCCAGCTCTCACTCGGCGACCAGGCCACCGAGACCGAGGGGGATGTGCTTGTCGGAACACTCGGCTGGACCGGTAACTTCCGCTACGTCTTCGAGGTCGACAATCTCGGCGAACTGCGTGTGATAAGCGGCATCAACCCCTACTTCTCGTCATATCCTCTCGCCAAGGGTGAGACATTCGTCACTCCGGAATTCATCTTCACCCTCAGCGACAAAGGGACCGGAACCGCCAGCCGCAACCTCCACGACTGGGCGCGCAAACACCAGGTAAAGGATGGAGAAGGTAACCGCATGAGCCTGCTCAACAACTGGGAGGCCACCTATTTCGACTTTGACGAGGAGAAGCTTGTCAAGCTCATCGGCGAGGCAAAGGAACTCGGAGTCGACATGTTCCTGCTCGACGACGGATGGTTCGCCAACAAATATCCCCGCCACAGCGACACCCAGGGTCTCGGCGACTGGGACGAGACTGCCGACAAGCTCCCCAACGGCATAGGCCGTCTCACCGAGGAGGCCAAGAAGCAGGGTGTGAAATTCGGTCTATGGATAGAGCTTGAGATGGTCAACCCCAAATCGGAGCTTTACGAGAACCACAAGGACTGGGTCATCACCCTTCCCAACCGCGACGAATATTATTTCCGCAACCAGCTGGTGCTCGACCTGTCAAACCCCAAAGTGCAGGATTATGTGTTTGATGTGGTTGACAACCTTATGACCAAATATCCCGACATCGCCTACTTCAAATGGGACTGCAACAGCCCTATCACCAACATCTACTCCAACTACGAGGGTAAAAACCAGGAGAAGCTTTATGTCGACTATGTGCGCGGACTCTACAAGGTGCTTGACCGCATCAAGGCCAAATATCCCGACCTCCCGATGATGCTATGCTCCGGAGGAGGTGGCCGTACCGACTACGAAGGTCTGAAATATTTCACCGAAATGTGGCCCAGCGACAACACCGACCCCCTCGAACGTCTCTTCATCCAGTATGGCTACTCTCAGGTGTTCCCCGCCAAAGTGCAGTGCGCACATGTGACCACCTGGAACAAGAAGGCCCCCATAAAGTTCCGCACCAATGTCGCAATGATGGGTAAGCTTGGCTTCGACCTCAACCTCCATGACCTCAGCGCCGACGACCTTGCCTTCTGCAAGCAGTCAATCAAGGAGTACAACCGACTGAAGCCTGTAATCCTCGACGGCGACCAATACCGTCTCGTCTCACCCTACGAGGGGAATCATACCGCCACCATGTTTGTCGACAAGCAGGACCGGAATGCCGTGGTGTTCGCCTTTGACGTGCATCCCCGCTACAACGAGAAACTTGACAATATCAAGCTTCAGGGTCTGAACCCCAAGGCCACCTATTCCGTACGTGAAATCAACCGCGCCGACTGCTCGTCCGACAACAATCCCAAAACATACTCAGGCCAGTACCTGATGACTGTCGGTCTGCCATTGTTCACCAACAACGACCTCTCAAGCCGTATCTATGAACTCAATCAACAATAAGTACATTCAAAGGTAAAAAACAATATTTTTTTCAGGTTAAGATTTCAGGTCAGAAATGTGAGGGTAACGGGGGATGAGACATCCCCCGTCCCGGTAGAAAATTGCCGCATCCCGCAAGCCAGTCATAATGCCACGCGGGATGCGGTTTCCTTGTTCCCGAAAAAAAGCTAACTTTGCACTATGGAGACAACCATCTACATCGAGACAGACAGACTCATCCTGCGTGGCTGGAAAGAAACCGACCACGAGGTGTTCGCCATGATGAATAGTAATCCGAATGTGATGCGCCATTTCCCGGCCATACTTGACCGGGAGGAATCTGACCGTTTCATATCCCGCATCACCTCCGAACTGGAAGAATATGGCTATGGGCTGTTCGCTGTTGAACTAAAGGATTCGGGTGATTTCATAGGATATGTGGGATTCCACCGGTTCTGTTTCGATGTCCCATTCTCTCCCGGCTGGGAAATCGGATGGCGTCTGTCTGACAGACACTGGCACAAAGGGTACGCGACCGAAGCGGCAACGGCATGTATCGCATACGCCCGGCAACGGGGGCTGTTCAAGCGGTTATACTCCTTCACCGCCGTTCCCAACACCCCTTCTGAAAATGTGATGAAACGTATCGGAATGACAGCCATAGGTCGTTTCCAGCATCCATCCTTGCCCGCTGGCCACCGGTTGCAGGAACATCTGCTCTACGCTATTGATTTATAAAACTATCGAAATGTGTGATATCATACAATGTGGCAGCAATGATTATGCGGAGCTTGTCGGGATATGGGAACGTTCGGTCCGCGCCACCCACGACTTTCTGACCAACGAGGCGATTGAGGAAATCAAAAAGATACTCGTGCCGGAATACTTCCCGCAGGTAGAACTTTACGCCACTTTAGACAATGGAGCCCTGACCGGATTCATAGGCGTGTCAGGAGAAAAGATTGAGATGCTTTTTGTCGACAGCTACTATCTCAGGCAAGGCATCGGCTCCCGATTGATTGACTTCGCCATCAGTAAAGGAGCGGTGACGGTCGATGTCAACGAGCAGAACCCCTCGGCTTTGGATTTCTACACGGCAAAAGGATTCCGGACAATCTCCCGCGACGATGTTGACGATGCCGGAAGGCCATACCCCATAGTACACCTCTCTCTATAGCCCCCTGCCACGCACGAAGCCAACGATAAGCGCGACATACATTCAACGATATATATTATACACTTTCTGTATTCATAGTGTAAACCCATATATATCAACTGACAAATGGCTTCGATTAAACTAAAATTCCGTCCTTCGACCGTAACAGGCAACCAAGGCACTCTCTATTACCAGATTATCCACAAAAGAAGAGTAAGACAGCTCATCTCGGATTACCGCATCTTTCCAACAGAATGGGACGAGGACCGTTCGACGGTTTCAACAGAGCTTGACAGCGAACGCAAGAGGTTAATCCTCTCGATCCGTCAAAACATAAAATGGGATATGGAACGGCTGTCTCGAATCGACCGTCGTCTGGATGCCGACGGCCTCCCCTACACAGCCGACGATGTGGTGGAGGAATTCCTTCGTTACACTGACGAGTATTCGATGTTCCACTTCATGGAGAAGGTCATCGTCAAGCTTAAAGAGAACGGCAAAGAGAGGACAGCTGAGACCTACCGCACCACCCTCAACAGCTTCCGCAAATTCCGCAATAACCAGGACCTGATGATTGATTCCCTTTCATCCGACATAATGGAGGATTACGAGGCATGGCACAAAGAGAAAGGTAACGCCCCCAACACCATCTCCTTCTATACCCGTATCCTGCGGGCCGTCTACAACCGGGCTGTAGAACAAGAAATCATCGAGAACCGCCATCCTTTCAGGCACGTCTATACCGGAATAGACAAGACCGTCAAACGAGCATTGCCATTACCACTGATAAGAAAAATAAAGAAGCTCGACCTGTCACGCAACCCCGCCTTGGATTACGCCCGCGACATGTTCATCATGAGCTTTTACCTCCGGGGCATGAGTTTCATCGACATGGCATATCTGAGGAAAACCGACCTCAGGAACGGCTATGTGACCTATCGGCGGCGCAAGACAGGTCAGCAACTCATCATCGAATGGACAAAGGAAATGCAGGTAATCCTTAACAAATATCCTGAGAACTGCAACAACTACTTGCTTCCAATCATCAGGAAATCCGGGGCCAATGACCGTTGCACCTACCGCAACACCGGTTACAATATCAACCGCAATCTGAAAAAAATAGCCGTGATGACAGGTATCTCGATTCCACTCACCCTGTATGTTGCCCGTCACAGCTGGGCCTCAGCCGCGAAATCGAAAGGTATCCCCCTGAGCGTCATAAGCGAAGGTATGGGACATGAGTCGGAGACCACCACCAGAATCTATCTCGCCAGCCTTGACACCGCCCTGGTAGACAAAGCCAATGCACTGATTCTTAAATCACTATGAACCGAGGGCAATATCTTTTCATCTTCTCACGGGCTCCTTAGCCTCGGTCAGGATACCCCCAGCAATTCGATTTCGAAGATGAGGGTGGAGCCGCCGGGGATGCCGGGCTGACTGAGACGACCGTAGCCTTGGGAGGCCGGAATGTATATTTCCCATTTGTCCCCGACGTGCATCTGCTGCAAGGCTATGATCCAGCCCGGAATCAACTCGCGCAGGCGGAAAGCGGGAGCCACTCCCCCCCGGCTGCTGTCGAACGTTTTGCCGTTGATAGTCTTACCGACATAATGGGCTGTCACCACGCTTCCCCGGTTGGGCATCGCGCCTTTGGGGTTGCCGTTTTTGACAACCTTATACAATATCCCTTTGTCGAGGAGTTTCACTCCCGGCTCATTTGCCTTGTCGGTGAGCCACTGCTGGTTCTTTTCTATGTATTCCTGTTTTGCCATTGTGAGTGTTGACAGGTGGTTTGATATCTGACATCCCCGTTGGGAAGAATTGCCTTCCCTGGGGAATGCAAAGTTATAAAATTTCAGCCATTCTGTCGGCATCTTTTCAACCGGCCGACATACGATTTGTTCAGCCGGGCGCGTTATATTTATTGTATGCTATCCATCCGTAACACAACATCACACTCAGTCAAGGCCACCCGGGCTGTCTTAGCCGCCATCGTGGCGTTCTCGCTGGCAATCGCTTTCTCAGGATGCCGGGGTGCGAAACTCTCTGTCGCCAACGAGCAGTTTGAGCGCGGGGAATATTTCGAGGCACAGAAGACCTACCGCAAAATTTACAACAAGCTCACCAAACGAGAGGAGCGACCCCAGCGTGGAGTCGTGGCCTACCAGATGGGGTTGTGCTACGAGAAACTCGGCATGAGCGCCCGCGCGTCGGCGGCATTCGCCAACGCCATACGCTACCAGTATCCCGACTCCACCGCCATACTCCTGATGGCTAAATCGCTCCAGGAGGAGGGGAAATACGCCCAGGCAATCAAGGCCTATGAGGATTACCTGCGCCTCGACCCTGAGTCACCGGCTGCCCAGACCGGCCTGTCGGGTTGTCGCTGGGCCTTGAACCAGAAGGGCCATCCGACCCGCTATGTGGTCAAGCAGTCGAAGCTCTTCAACTCGCGCCGCGCCGATTACGCCCCGATGTTCCTTGACCGCGCCACCGCAGATGTCCTCTACTTCACCTCGACCAACGAAAAGGTCACAGGGGACCGCAAGAGTGAAATCACCGGCATGAAGAAGGGGGACATATGGATGGCGCGTAAGAATGAGAAAGGTGAATGGCTGCGCCCCGAACCTGTCGAGGGTGAGCTGAACACCGAGATGGACGAAGGGGTATGCTCTTTCACCCCCGACGGCTCCACGATGTATCTCTCCCGGGCGAGACGCGAACCCAACGCGGCGACATCCGTGGAGATTTTCACCTCTCAGCGTTCCGACGCGAAATGGAGTGCACCTGTGAAACTCGATATCATCAACGACACGGTATCGGCTCTCGGTCATCCGGCTGTCAGCCCTGACGGACAGTGGCTTTACTTCTCCTCCGACATGCCCGGCGGTTCGGGAGGAAAAGATATCTGGCGCATCAACCTGCTCGACCGTGTAGGGTCGCTCGAAAACCTCGGCGAGTTTATCAACACACCCGGCGACGAGATGTTCCCCTATGTCCGCACCGACTCGATTCTGTATTTCGCCTCCGACGGCCATCCCGGTTTCGGAGGGCTTGACCTCTTCAAGGCCACCCTCACCCCCTCGGGGGGATGGAAGGTGGAGAACATGGGGCAGCCCGTCAACTCCGCCGCCGATGATTTCGGCATCACTTTCGGAGAGGGGGAATCAGGATTCCTCTCCTCCAACCGTGGTGACGGCCGTGGCTACGACCATATCTATTCATTCATACTGCCTGACCTTGAGATATGGATTTCCGGATGGGTTCTCGACCGCGACGAGGAACCGGTGCCAAACGCCGTGATACGTATCATCGGCAAGGACGGTTCCAACCAGAAAGCTGTCGCCAAACCTGACGGCTCTTTCCGCTTCCCCCTCCAGCGTGGGGTGCAGTATGTGATGCTCGCCGGAGCAAAGGGTTACCTCAACGCCAAACAGGAATTCACCTCAGACACCGCCGAGGAGGATGCCGAATACGGGGTTGACTTTATCCTTGCCTCAATCAACAAACCTGTGGTCATCGACAACATCTTCTATGACTTCGACAAGGCCACATTGCGTCCCGAGTCAAAGGAAGCCCTCGACGAGATGGCCCAGGTCATGCGTGACAATCCCAACATCACCATAGAGATGGCATCACATACCGACCGTATGGGTACAGAGGAATACAACATTAACCTCTCGGGCCGACGCGCCAAATCGGTCATCGACTACCTGATTTCTGTAGGGATAAAGCCTGACCGCCTGCAATCTCAGGGTTACGGCAAAAGCCGCCCGAAGACTATCACCAAGAAACTCGCCCGTCTGTATCCTCAGTTCAAGGAGGGTGACACCCTGACTCCCGAATTCATCGAGACCCTTTCGGAAGAGGACGCGGCGGTGGCCGACCAAATCAACCGCCGCACCGAGTTCCAGGTGCTTTCGATTGACTACCAGATGTATTGACATGCAGTTCCGCACCGAAATATCTCCACTTCCCGACCTGCGGGGTGCCATAGACCACTCATCCCGTGTGTGGACCATCGGCTCATGCTTCGCCGACAACATCGGTGACCGTATGCTGGCTGAGGGATTTGACATCGAGGTAAACCCGCTTGGCACACTCTACAACCCTCTGAGCATCCTCAACTCCATCGCCGCGTTGGTCGAAGGGAAGGTCTACACCCCTGCCGACTTCTTCCCCCACGAAGGTAAATTCCGCAGTTACGATTTCCATTCCATATACTCGCGTCCCACCGCCGAAGAGGCCGCCGAGCTTGTCAACAGCCGTCTCACACAACTCCACGAAGGGTTGCAGCAGTTATCCACACTTATCCTCACATTCGGGTCGGCCCGTTGTTTCCGCCTGAAATCCACCGGACAGGCGGTCGCCAACTGCCACAAACAGCATCCCGACCTATTCCGTGTCGATGACCTGTCGGTCGAGACATGTGTCGAGGCCATATCGGAGACGATTTCACTGATGACGCGGGTATGCCCTGAACTGTCGCGGGTGATACTGACCGTCAGCCCCATCCGTCACAAGACATACGGACTTCATACAGACAAGCTTTCCAAAGCCACGCTGCTGCTTGCCTGCGAGCGTGTCCGCCAGTCCGACCCGAGTCTTATACTATATTTTCCCTCATATGAGATAATGATGGATGACCTGCGTGACTATCGATTCTACGCATCCGACATGGTTCATCCTTCGGAGGTGGCGGTAGATTACATCTACGACCTCTTTTCCCGCACATTCTATTCAGACCCGACCATCAGGGAGGCGGCTTCCCGCCTCCGCGCCTTCCGCCGCACTCTTCACCGGCCTCATTGACCATTGCTTTTGATATACTTGACGACCCGGCGCCCCGGAGTCTTGTCTGTTATAGGAAAAATGGATAATTGGATTTGGCGGGGTCGGGGGATTATCGTAATTTTGCGGGTGATTTTTTAAGGAGACAGACACAAATGTTCGAGGATTTGATTCCGCTGACCGACTCGCGGTCACTTTCCGATGCTCCACGCACCGTTTTCTTTGCATTGCGCACCGCCACGGGTGACGGTCACCGCTTCATTCCTGAGCTATACCGTCGGGGTGTGCGCCATTTCGTCGTAGAGAATGGTCACCTCCCCGCCGGAAGTACCACTGATTTCCCTGACGCGGAATTTGTCGGGACGGAATCCCCCTTGAAGACCCTCCAGGAATCCGCTTCGCTCAGACGTCGCGGTTTCGAGGGGAAAGTAATCGGCATCACCGGAAGCCGTGGAAAGACGATGGTCAAGGAATGGCTCGGGGCGCTGATGTCTCCCGAATGGCGCATATGCCGCAGCCCGCGAAGCTACAACTCCCAGATTGGTGTCCCGCTCTCGATGTGGCGGCTATCCTCACGCGACAATCTCGGCATCTTCGAGGCGGGAATCTCGCGGTGTGGAGAGATGGAGACCCTGGCCGAAATGATTCGCCCTGACATCGCCGTCATCACCAACATCGGTCCCGAACATGCCGATGGTTTCGACTCGGAAGAGGTAAAAATCAACGAAAAGCTTCTGCTTGCCCGTGACGCGGAGACACTGGTATATTGTGGCGACAACCCAGCGCTACTCCACGCGGCCAGGGAATGTTACCCCGACAAACATCATTTGTCATGGAGCATCGGAGGGGCCAACCCGGACTCACCGCTCCAGGTAGACATCGCGCCGCTCAGCCATGACAAGACCGTACTCACATACCGATATGAGGGTGGAGAACCTGTGGCTGTCACCCTCCCCTTCAACTCCCGCTGGCAGATAGAGAACGCTGTCACTGCCCTGGCCACGATGCTCGCGATGGGATATGACCACGCGACCATCTCCTCACGTCTCGCGCAACTGTTACCTGTCGGGACGCGCCTGCAGGTGAGCGCGGGAGTCAATGACTCCATGATTGTCCATGACGACTATACCTGCGACCTTTCATCCCTCTCTATTGCACTCGACTTCACCCGTCGCCGTCTCACCTCCGGCCGCAGTCTGACCGTCATTCTCTCAGACATCGACCCGGAAGGGGAATCATTGGCAGACACATACCGCGACGCAGGGGAGACCTTGCGCCTGCGCGGGGTAAGCCGTCTGATAGGTATCGGGGAGGAGATTTCGCGCCATTTCGAATCAATCGGCATACCGGGCCAGTGCTACCCCTCCACCGAGGCTTTTCTCCGTGAAGTCACTCCGACCGACTTCAATTCCGAACTGATTCTGGTGAAGGGTTCCCCGGCATTCGATTTCGGCAAGATAGTCAACCATCTCGAAGCCAAGACCCACGAGACGGTGCTGGAGGTCAACCTCGACGCGATGGTCGACAACTTCAACTTCTTCCGCTCACATCTCAAACCCACGACCGGCCTGGTCGCCATGGTCAAAGCCTCGGGCTACGGGGCCGGTTCGCTCGAACTGGCCAAGACACTTCAGGCCCACGGCGCCGCATACCTCGCTGTGGCTGTCGGCGACGAAGGAGCAGAACTACGCAAGGCGGGGATCACGATGCCCATCATGGTGCTGAACCCGATGGTGCTGAACTACACCCAGCTTTTCGACAACAGGCTTGAACCTGAGATTTTCAGCTTCGAGTCGCTGGATGAAATCATTTTCGAAGCACGACGCGCCGGCATCACCGGCTATCCCATCCATCTGAAACTCGACTCGGGCATGCACCGACTCGGTTTCCGCGAGGAGGAGCTACCGCGCCTGCTGAAACAGCTTGACGCCCAGAAAGAGGTAACCGTGAAATCGGTATTCTCCCATCTGGCCACAGCCGACTGCCTCGACCAGGATGAGTTCACCCGTTTCCAGCTCGACTACTACACCCGCTGCGCCGACAAGATTGTCAGCCATTTTCCCCACAAGGTGCTGCGGCATGTCCTCAACACAGCCGGCATACTCCGTTTCCCTGAATACCAGTTCGACATGGTGCGACTCGGGATAGGACTTTACGGCATACCGGTCATAAACAACGGTTCGGAGGACGCGTTGCGGCCAATATCCTCACTGAGATCGGTCATCATCGCCCTGCGCCATTGGGAGCCCACTGAAACCGTGGGTTACGGACGATGGGGGGTATTGAACCGCCCGAGCGTGATAGCCACCGTACCGATCGGCTATGCCGACGGCTTCAACCGTCATTGCGGACGGGGGAGCTGGAAGGTGTCGGTCAACGGCCATCTCTGCCCCACTGTCGGCAACATCTGTATGGACACCTGCATGATTGATGTCACCGACGTGCCGGATGTGCAGACCGGTGACCCTGTGGTGATTTTCGGGCCTGACAATCCCGCCACTGAAATGGCCGAGTTGCTTGGCACAATCCCGTATGAATGCCTTACGGCAGTCTCGCCGCGTGTACGCCGCGTCTATTTCCGTGAAAGCTGACAGCCAGGTTATCCTCAGGGATTCAGCAGGTCGGGATTGAAGAAGTCCATTATCGAACGGGAATGGGATAGCAGCAACTCCGCAGGGCCGCCCGCGTCAATCTGTGCCCCCGCCTCATACGCCGATATGGCCTCGCCGCGTCGACCGGCTTTCCAGAGTATCTTTCCCTTCTCGGCGAGGAGCAATCCGCGTTCCGAGTTTGTCTCTGCCTCGTTCCACAGAGCGGCGATGGCTTCCAGTTGGTCATCCACACCTTTTCCGGCGATTGTTTGTTTAATATTTTGAGGTGTCAGCATAATTTCGTATTTTCGTGGCTATATTGCGTTGCCTTGTGAAACGACGCAGCCTTGATGCTACGCCGATGCAAATATAACTATAAAACTTGAAACCCAATGAGGAGCCTGACAATAATCGCCACCCTGCTTCTATCCATCTTCATAGCGAGAGGCGTGGATCCGACCGACACGTCATATTCATTCCAGCAATGCGAAGGTTCGGCGATGCCATATCCCGTGCCTGCCGAGTCGGTGACGCTCCCCGACTCGCTGACGGCGGTGTTCATCAACCATGTCGGCCGCCACGGGGCGCGTTTCCCATCCTCACCCAAGAATGTCACCACCCTCATCCGGGAACTTGCCCAGGCTGATTCCGCCAAGGCATTAACCCCGGCCGGAGAGGAGCTTCTTACCCTGGCGAAGTTTGTCAGCGAGACCTCCCGCAACCGCTGGGGCGCACTCGATTCCCTCGGAATGGCCGAACAGAGAGGTATAGCCTCGCGGATGTTCCGTAACTACGGGATGCTCTTCAACGATACCCGTGTCAACGCCATTAGTTCCTATTCACCGCGTTGCGTGATGAGCATGTATGAGTTCACCCATCAGCTCGACCGTCTCAACAACCATATTGAAATCACCACATCGTCAGGACGGCAGAACTCCCCGCTTATGCGTCCCTTCGACCTCGACCCCGACTTTATCGAATGGGTAAAGAGCGGCGACTGGAAAGCAGCTTACAAAATGCAGTTCGAGACGATGATGCCCACGGCTCCCGCCCGCAAGCTTTTCAAGAGTGAATACGCCAAGGAGATGACAAACGACGATGCCCGTAAGGTCTCATACCACGCGTTCAAGCTGCTTCAGGGGCTTTCTGCGATGGGACTCCCCTCAAAAATGGAGAGATATTTCACCCGCGAAGAGGCCAACCAGGCCTGGAGCTGCACAAACCTCTCCCACTATCTTGAGCGGACAGCCTCCACCCTCTCTACCCTCCCGGCTGAAATCGCCGCACCGCTGTTGACCGACCTTCTCACCACAGCCGAAGCCGCCGTGGAGGGGAAACAGCAATATGCCGTGATGCTGCGGTTCGGCCATGCCGAGACCCTGATGCCATTGCTGTCACTAATGCATCTCGACGGATGCTATTACCTCACCAACTATTTCGACACAGTGGCCCTCCACTGGAAAGACTTCCATGTGGTGCCGATGGCTTCCAATCTCCAGATGATTCTGGTGAAAAGCAAGTCAGGAAAGATGTATGTGCGTTTAGACCTCAACGAGCGGCCTATCCCCCTCCTCCCCGGGTCGGATATCATTTACACCCCATGGGAGCAGGCCCGGGAATACCTGTTACGCTGCATACCCCTTCATCTGCGCCCGTAACAGGCCGGAGGAGGGTTTGCGAAGACGCAGTACCCGCTTCGTAGCGGTGCCTTGCGAGCTGTTGCGGAGATTGACCGTCAGCAGTCCGTCGAGACCTGCCAGACGGCTCTTCACCTCATTCATCAGTTCATCCAGCGAGGCGTTGCCTGAAAGGGTGACGGTCATTACCTGACGGCCTATGGCCATCACATTCACGAATACGGTGTCTGAGTTTTTTACGGAGAAAGAATTGTCCATGACTATATCTTTTTGATTTATACTGCAAAATTATATGACAGCCGGGCAACAGGATTGCCCATCGAAGTTAAACAACATCAAAAACAGCGACAACGACATAGATTATGAGCGACAACAACAACCATCCCCTCGGAGAAGCCCCCTGGTTTCATGTGATACTTTCCACCGGTCTCGGCACAGGTTTCTGTCCCGGCGCACCGGGGACGGCAGGCGCGTTTCTCGGACTGCTCATATGGTACGGACTTTCATTCCTGGTCAGCGTCTCCACCCTTTTCTGGATTACCCTCGGGCTGGTTATAGTAACCACGGTGGTCGGGGCATGGACCTCGAAAGTGATGGAACGATACTGGGGTGAAGACCCCCGCACAGTCGTGATAGATGAATTTGTCGGCACATGGATTCCATGTCTGGTGGCCGGAGTGGCCGGTGCTCCCCTGATGACCGGAATACTGGGGCTGTTCGGCTTCGCTATGTTCCGTGTCATAGACATTGTGAAGACCCCGCTCTGCCGCAAGCTCGAACGGGTGCCTGACGGGTGGGGAGTCATGCTTGACGATGTACTCGCCGGATTCTACGCCCTGATACTCACCCTATTGCTGCGCTACATCCTCCTCGGCTCTCTGGCAGGCATAATCTGAGTATTTACATCGTATAAATGAGTTATGGCCAAGACAGACAATAAACCCATTATGCCCAACGCTGATATGAATTTTATATTCAGAGCGATATAATTCGTCAACGAGTCGTTGACGAAATTTAATATGCTTACAGACTTCGGCATCGATGAAAAGTTGCTTCCACCATATAGTGGTCCCGCAAATGCAATATTTAAAAAGTTCGTATGATTTCAGATTTATCGGCAAGAAAATTACGACTGAAAAACAATTGGAAAATGGGCTTGGGATTTTGTCTTTTGCGATTCTATAATTCTCCCATAAATTCGATTAAAAAAATGTGATTAGCCGCTGAACCATTTTTCGGGAAGGTGTGTTTTATTAATGTCAAGGGACGAATGAGGAACGTCCCGATGACATACACGTTTCTACTGCCTTTATTTAATGAAAGGGAAATTTGGAATTTTAATGGTGATAGCGGTGTTCTGTCTCCCGGGAGTTGCATCCGGGGAGACAGGCTCCAGTGTCTTATCCTTAGCTGACAAGCTCGACAGCATTGGCCATTTCGCCGCCTCGGTACGCTACGCCGTCTCACTACCGATGGTGGATGACGATGTGGTCTACTCTCTTGATCTGGCGACCTCCCCCGACCCCGGGGATCCGCTGTTGGGAACAGACTACCTGATTGACTGGAAACTGCCCGTTGAATCCGGGACATCCGAGGGTTTCACGGCCTACTTCAACGGCCACCACTACCGTTACCGCGACCATCGCCTGCAAGAGAATCATTTCCAATGGGATTCAATCCCCTTCCTGACATCTGCGGGAGGGATACAGCGCAACGGGCAGTTCGTCAACCTGCTTCCGTTCAGCCTTGCGCGACAGCTTCGCGAAATGGAGGCAGACTCCACCTACACCGTCATCCTCTCGACCGGAACAGCCGAGGGGAAACCGGCCGACATTCTTCGTGCCTCCCGACATATCAACGGCCTTGAAAGCCAACAGATAGAGCTTGCCCTGGAGAGCCCATCGGGGCTACCGCTGAAAATCTCGGTGCTTTACAATCCCGGACTGTTAGGGGAGCAGGAGGTAAATGCCACTTACAATTACTCCCCCTCCCCCGATATCGAAGCGGTGACATCCGAGGAGGCCCTTATGGCGCGGTATCCGGAGGTGTTTGAGAAATACAGGGTCAGCAACTACACGGTGGAGAATCTGCGTGGAGTCGCGCTCCCCGGATTCGCCCTCCCGACCCCGACCCGCGAACGTTACCTCCACAACAAGGGGGAAAGCTTCCCCTCCCCCACAATCATCGCCGTCCTTGATCCGGATGTGGCCTCAACCCCGTCCGTAATCACCATCCTCAGGGAGACCATCGACTACCTGCCGCGCCAGACCGGCCTGATATTGATGTTCACCGGAAATGACATCGACCGGATAGAACCACTTACCGGCAGTGCGCGTCCCGGCGAGGTGGTATTGACCTCCGCCACACCCTTCATCCGTGACTGTGGCATAAACGCCTATCCTACAATCATCCTGTGCAACTCCTCAGCGACTGTCGCGGATGTGATTCTGGGCGCGAGGGCTTCTCTCGCCGATGACCTGCTCCAGGGAGCCGCCCTGCTGAAATAAAGGCCACACGACGGAATGAACCACTTGGCCAACAATCTGTTTTTAAAGAAAAAAACGACCTGAATAACTAAAATCGTCTATATATGGAAACCATCTACTTCAAAGGTTCCCCCTGCCACACCTACGGGACCATGCCTCGCGTCGGGGAGAAAGCCCCCTGTTTCAACTTCGTCACCCCCGAACTCAAGGAAATCCAGTGCGCCGATCTGAAAGGACGCCGCGTTGTGCTTAACATCTTCCCGAGTCTCGACACCGATGTCTGCGCCGCATCCGTGCGCCGTTTCAACCAGGAGGCCGCCAACCTCGAGAACACCACCGTGTTGTGTGTCTCGATGGATCTCCCCTTCGCCGCCGGACGCTTCTGCACCATCAACGGCATCAAGGATGTCACCCCCGCCTCAGCCTTCCGCTCCCCGATGTTCGCCGAGAAGTATGGTCTCCAGATTGTCGACGGCCCCTTGGCCGGACTCCTCGCCCGCGCGGTGATTGTGCTTGATGAAGACCGCAACATCATCTATTCAGACCTGGTGGAGGAAATCACCGATGAACCCAAATATGAGGAGGCCATCGCCGTCCTCAAGGAGAAGAAATAATCCGGGCATAAACCGGAACGTAGCGGGGCGCGGCATCTGTCGCGTCCCTTTCTCATATATCCGTTTGACGGAACAACCCAAAATTGCTACCTTTGCATCCGATGAGCAAGAAATCCAAAAACAGTTCCGGAGAACCGGAAAAGACCAATGCCGCCCGGCTTCTCGACAAGGCCGGAATCCCTTACAAGCTGGTTCCATATGAGGTGGACGAGAATGACCTTTCGGCCACCCATGTTGCCGACACACTCGGCGAGGATGTCGCCATGGTGTTCAAGACCCTCGTGCTTCACGGCGACCGCACCGGCGGAGGGGGTTACTTCGTCTGTGTCATCCCCGGCGCGGAGGAGGTAGACCTGAAGAAAGCCGCCAAAGCCGCCGGAATGAAAAAAGCCGAGATGATTCCGATGAAGGAGCTGTTGCCCCTGACAGGGTATATCCGTGGCGGCTGCACCGCCATCGGCATGAAGAAACCCTTCCCGGTCTATTTCCACTCCACGGCCACCGGTTTCGACCGGATTTTTGTCAGCGCGGGACAGCGCGGACTCCAGCTCGAACTTTCCCCCTCCGACCTTATCGGTTATGTGAAAGGGGAAGTGGCAGACCTCATCAAAGATTAATCCCCGACATCTATGAACACCTTCGGCAACATCTTCCGCCTTACCACCTTCGGGGAATCACACGGCCCGGCCATCGGAGGAGTCATCGACGGACTCCCCGCCGGATGCAGGATTTCCCTGCGGGAAGTGCAGGACGCGCTTGACCGCCGCCGTCCTGGCTCCTCGGCCAATGTCTCCCCCCGCCGTGAGCCTGACCGTCTTCAGGTTCTTTCAGGGGTGATGGCTGTCGACCCGGAGGGGAATCCCGGGGAACTGCGGGAGGACACCGATATGGTGGTCACTCTCGGGACACCGGTTGGATTCATCATCCCCAACCTCGATGCAAGGTCGGGAGCCTATGACCATCTGCGCGACCTGTACCGTCCCAACCACGCCGATTTCACATATGACCGCAAATATGGTCTGCGCGACTGGCGCGGCGGAGGAAGGAGTTCCGGACGAGAGACTGCAGCGCGTGTGGTGGCGGGATCATTCGCGACTCAATTGCTTGAGACAAAAGGGATAACCGTCTGCGCTGATGTCACCGCCATAGGAGGTTGCGACAATCCGGAGGAATTCGACCGCATCCTACGGGAAGTTCGCGAGACGGGGGATTCTGTGGGGGGAATCGTGACATGCCGCGTGAGCGGTGTCCCCGCCGGACTTGGAGAGCCGGTCTTCGGAAAACTCCAGCAGATGCTTGCCTCGGCGATGCTATCAATCGGAGGAGTCCACGGATTCGAGTATGGCGACGGTTTTGGCCTCTGCGCGATGCGGGGGAGTGAGGCCGCTGACCAGATTCAACCCCAAGGATTCCTCTCCAACCATTCCGGGGGGATTCTCGGAGGAATCTCCAACGGGGAGGAGATAATCTTCCGCGTGGGTTTCAAACCGACACCTTCCATATCGCGTCCGCTCCGGACTGTCGACAGCCAAGGGAATCCCTCGGAGATTGTCACCAAAGGGCGGCACGACCCCTGCATAGCCCTGCGCGGAGCCGAGGTGGTAAAGGCGATGGCATCGGTGGTGATGCTTGACGCGTGGCTTATGAACCTGTCCGCCAAGGATTTCTGATGGGACGCTACTACAAGGAATACGCCGATTTCCTCGCCGGGCATTTCCCGGGACGGAAGATGCAGAAACTGACCGTGGACGCTGGATTCAGCTGCCCGAACCGCGACGGCACCCTATCCACCGGGGGATGCGCCTACTGCAACAACAACTCCTTCTCCCCCGGAAGCCACGAAGGACGAACCCGTCTCTCTGTCGCGCGTCAGATTGAGGAAAGCAAGATTTTCTTCCGCCGGAAATATCCCGCGATGCGCTATCTGGCTTATTTCCAAAGCTACACCAACACCCACGGCGAACTGTCGCGACTGCTCGGACTTTACGATGAAGCCCTTGCCGGGGAGGGGGTTGACGGTCTGATAATCGGCACACGTCCCGACTGTCTCCCACAGCCGCTCATTGACGCGCTCGCGATGCGCCACAGGTCGGGACAGTGGATAATGGTCGAACTTGGATCTGAAAGTTCCCACGACATCACACTCAACCGTGTCAACAGATGCCACACCTGGCAGACCACCGTGGATGCCGTAAACCGGTTGCGTCAGGCCGGGTTGCCTGTCGGGCTTCACCTCATAATGGGGCTGCCGGGAGAGACCTGTGAGATGATGATGGAGACCGTCAGGCGGGCCGCCATGCTCCATCCCGACACTATAAAATTCCATCAGCTCCAGATTATCGAGGGTTCAACCCTTGCCCGCGAATGGAAAGATGGGCGGCGATTTGAGCTTTTCACCCCCGAGACCTACCTTCCACTCTGTCGCGACATCATTTCGGAGATGAACCGCCTGTCTCCATCCACTGCCATAGAACGCTTCACCTCCCAGGCTCCCGCCGACCTGCTTGTCGCTCCCCGCTGGGGACTTAAGAATTACCAGTTCGTCAATCTTCTCCATAATCTCCTGGCCGGCCGCTGATACAATCCCGTTTTTTCATACGCTCCGGAAAACGTTGAAAAAATACGCCTTTAAACCCTGCATTCCCGCGAACTTTTGATGTTACAATTCCGTTTCAATACCAAAAGGGATGTCTAACCCACAAAACCAGAGGTTATGAAAACGAAACACTTGTCACACAGCATTGTCGCCCTCGTCCTGACATTCATCTTCGCCGGAGTCTGCGCGGCCCAGACCGTGCGTGGCGAGGAACTTCCCAAGGACGACAGTAATAAATATGCCTCCGTTGCCGAGAATCCGGCAATGTTTACCGGAGTCGGCCCAGTGGTCTCAGGTTCAGTGGACTACGCCGCCCTCCCCACAAAGGCACGCAAATTCCTCGAAAAGCATTGCGACGGCCATGCCGTTGTGAAATGCGAGAAAGAATTTACTTCAGGGGAGTTCGAAATACAGCTCGCCGACGGCATAGAATTTGAATTCGACTCCAAAGGCAACGTCATCGAGACCGAAGCCCCCGAAGGATACTCCCTCTCCTCCCCCCTGCTCAAAGCCGTCGTTCCCGGCAAGCTCTACCGGTTGCTGATTCACAACGGATTCGAGCAGAGCGTTGAAGCCGTACATCGCGACCGTTCAGGCTACCGCATCGATGTCTCCGACCCGGTCTTCAAGGCCGTCGCCTTCGACCCCTCCGGAGTCCTCACCCTTGTGGTCAACGACTGACCCCATCCCCGCTTCAAAAACACCATCCCCTCATACCTTCAAGTAAACCTTCAAGTAAGTAATCGAAATGTCGGCGTGTCAACAAAACGAATGTTGACACACCGACATCTCATAATCCCCTAATCTTTATTGCATAAGCTTATATTCCACTTGCATCAGCTTATATTCCACTTGCAAAAGCTTATATCCCATCCTATGATTCCGAAGGAATCCTTTGTCTGAATAGCCGTGGGTTGGCGCGAGTGGAAAGCCCCCTTTTGAGGGGCTGACACGAAGCGGTAACCCACGGTTGCATTTCGTCAAAGATGATATTCCGGAGGAATCTTTCTTGATATTCCCATTTCGTCAGATACCAAAAAAGATTCCTCCGGAATCCATCGGTTCTTCCCATTACCGTGGGTTACCGCTCCGGTTCGGCCTACCGGCCTCACCTCGCGCCAACCCACGGCTATTCAGACAAAGGATTCCTTCGGAATCGTCTCGGGAACCACTACCAATTACATCGGTGATGAATTTTACACACCTATGTTTAAGATAACTATACACTTGTAAGATGGGAGGCAATCTTCCATGAGGAAGACGATTTGTATAAGTGTAACTCCTACTACCGCTTTTACCTATTATGGAGAAACTGGTATGGAGAAACTGGCTGAATGAATTCATAGCTACACCATTGACGACATATGGGACAACATCATTGGAGTTTATCATTTTTTAGTTAACTTTGTAGACAACATAAAAACCACTTTCTCTCCTATCACCTTCCATAAGACGCATATGCATTCAATTACCACTAACATACCCTCTTTTGAAGAACGACAATTACCGGAATTCAACGCTATGCAAAAAGTAAAACGTCGTTTTTTTGCAATGCGAAACGGAGACCTTGCCCAACAAATGACTGAGCGAGGAGCCAATTACCGTATAAATTTCGGCCTGAATCTGCCACAAATCAATGAGATAGCCAAAGATTTCCTGCCGGGTGGCAAGGAATGGGACAATCTTAATCAAAACTTTGACTTAGCAGATTTTGCCAGACGGCTCCGTGATAACAGCACCACCAGAGAAAGTATGCTCATTGCGCCAATGCTTTTCCCTATCGATCAACTTTCAGAGAAAGAGGGACTGGAATGGGCCTTGTCTGTTCCTACTCCAGAAATTGCCGACATACTTTGTATGAAATTATTACGCAACCATCCCGAGGCAGACAAACTGGCCGGAGAACTTTTATCTTACAATGATAGCTCTGATGTTTCTCTTCCAAAGTATGTTGGTCTGCGCTTATTGCTTAACCTCATACAAATCGGCAAGATTACAACCGATAAAGCAAAAAGGTATATATCCAACGAAGAGGCGCTCTCGTCTCCACTCACCGCAAGATTACTGTCACAACTCAAAGAAGAGATATCATTTCTTGAAGAAGGAATATGACCCTCACAATATCGTTATCACAGCTATGGCTCAGAACTTTTTACACTGCTATTTGATGACGCATGACGGCGGTTTTGCTCCCAATCCTTACTACAGAGTCTTGACTCTCGCTACATGCAAACCCCGAATCCGTCATTACGCACAAGTTGGGGATTGGATTTCAGGATGGACTGCCAAAACTGTCCGTGACAAATATAACCAACCACATCATTTTAATAATCAACGACTTATATACCTCGCTAAAATCTCAAAAATAATTCCCATTGAAGAGTACTGGGAAGCATATCCAGAGAAACGCCCCAAGCTCATCGGCACAAAAAGCTCAAGCTGCGGAGGAAAGCTAATTGTGACCAATCACAGTCAACGGTATAATGATGGAGACAACATCTATGAACCGATATGGGGAAATGGCACCGTCATAGATTTTAAACAACACAAACATCAACACGGTCACGAAAACTTAATGGAGCATGACTTGAAAGGGAAAAATGTCCTTATCTGTGACGAATTCTATTATTTCGGTTGGGAGAATTCCGTGGAGAAAGATGAATCTTTGTTCAACTATACAGTTCCACGCTGGAAAAAGATAAAGCTTGAAGATGTCGAAGCTTTCATTCAAGACATCACTGATTCGTATACTCCCGGTCTTCATATTCATAGGGATGAAGATAATTCTTAGCCGCAAAGGATTCGACAGTTCTGCCGGAAAGCAAGCCAGTCCTATTTTACCGGACGGCACTCTCCTGTCATTGCCAATCCCATCATTTGATGACAACGTGGGATTCTCTGACCTCTCTTATGAGGGGCAATCATATCAGTCCATCATAAACTCCCTCAATCCGCGTAACAAAGTTGGGGCGATGTGTCATCTCGATCCAGATATAAGGCCAGAACTACGCCCAAGAGACCCGGCGTGGTTGCCAACGTTTGGTCAGATGGATGCAGCATTGACATCATTAAGGAACAACAACGTGTCCGAGGGGGATTTATTTTTGTTCTTTGGATGGTTTCGTCCGACGGAATATGATGCAAAAGGGATGCTTAAATATCAGAAAAAGGCACCACATCTCCATATCATATATGGTTATATGGAGGTCGGAGAAATAATAACTGATTTGAAATCTGTCCCTGACTGGCTGTCAGACCACCCTCACACGGCGTACACGAAAGCCTGGCATGAAGGCCGGAATGCATTATTTATTGCCACAAAACAGCTATCAATAGCTCCAGAATTGCCGGGAGCCGGGAGTCTGACGATGAGAAACGACCGTGTGCTGACCAAACCGGGATACAGCCGCCGTTTCTGGTCATTACCTGATTTCTTCAAAAAAGTCAAGATAAGTTACCACCCTTCCCCTTGGGTTAATGGCTGTTTCAAATCTGTCGGCAGAGGACAGGAATTTGTAATGGATGGAATCCCCGAAATCATTGATTGGGCGAGAAATATCATAGTCTGACCCATCATTTTCCAGTAAAGGATGGCAACGTTAGGAAATTCCGGGGAATTTTCATAACTTTGCGTGTTCAAACTGGAATTTTAAGTGCTTGATTTTCTTAAACGGATAATAGCCTTCGCGGCGATGTTGCTGGCTTGGGCGCTCGGACTGGGAGCGGAGGAAACCGCCGCTCCCCGGGTGTCGTTGCTGACCATTTCCCCAGGAAGCATTATCTACGAACTTGACGGCCACACGGCGATGCGTTTCCAGTCTCCCGGCGAATATGACTATGTGGTCAACTGGGGAGTGTTTGATTTCGCCGCGCCAAATTTCCTGTATCGTTTCGTGAAGGGGGAGACCGACTATATGGCGTGGCCATTCCCTTTCTCGGCATTCATGGAGGAATACCGCCGCCAGGGACGTGAGGTGACCGAGCAGGTGCTTGACCTGACTCCCGAACAGGCAGCCCGTCTTGAAGCTCTCGTCTCCGACAACCTGCGCCCGGAAAACCGCACCTACCGCTACAATTATATCTACGACAATTGCGCCACCCGGCCACTGGCCCTTATCGAGCAGGCGGTCGAGAATCCCGTGGAAATTCCGGAAGCCGAAGGTTTCACCTACGGGGAGACCGGCATTGTAGACACTCCGGGGCGCCACACTTTCAGAGGGGAGATGACACGCACACATGCCGATTACCCTTGGTATCAGCTGGGTATCGACCTCGCTCTCGGGAACGGTCTCGACCGGGAGATTTCCCCGCGAGAACGGACATACTCACCCCTCTATCTGAAAGATGCCCTCAGCCGGGCCACCTATACGGGCGAAGATGGCGTCAAGCATCCTCTGGTGAAATCCACATCGGTGATTCTCCCGGCAAAGGGGCGCGTCACCGAGGGCGCAACCCCGTTTCTCCTCTCCCCCCTCTTCGTGTCGCTGGTCATCCTGCTCGTCACAGCGTTCATCGCCGTGCGCGACTTGCGTCGCCGGAAGGTCACAAGGTGGTACGACTCCCTGCTTTACAGCTGCTTTTTCATCGTCAGCCTGCTGCTGACATTCCTGATATTCATCAGTGTCCATGAAGCCACCTCTCCCAACTGGCTTTATCTCTGGCTTAATCCGCTGACAGTCATCCCGGCTGCACTTATTTGGCCAAAAAGCCTCCAACGTGTGGTTTATTTCTATCAAATTTGTAACTTTGTGGCACTGTTTTTGCTGTTCGGGATAGGAATCCTCGGGATTCAGTGTCTCAACGGCGCGTTCTACCCGCTGATTGGGGCCGACATGCTCCTCTCGGCGCGATACATATATATCTTCCGGAAGAACCATTCTCCGGAGCGACAAATACAAAACCGAAAATAAGAGACAGACGTGGCAACAAACCTGCCGACATTCAGCCGCAACCGACTGGCGGCCCTCCTGCTGGGGGCCACAGCCGTCATGCCCGGCTTCGGCCAGGAGCTGCCGCCGCGTCCGCAGCTTGTGGTGGGAATCGTTGTCGAAGGTCTTTCTGACGATTACCTCGAACTGCTGCGCAACCATTTCGGCCAGAACGGGTTCCGCCGTCTTACCGACAAGGGTGTTACCATCCGCGACGTGGATTTCGGCACACCCCTCGACGGAGCGGCCTCAACGGCGTTGCTCTTCACCGGCGCATCCCCGGCAGTCAACGGAATCGGGGGCGCAACGGTATATGATCGTGACGAACGCCGTCCGCGTCCATCCCTCAACGACGAGGCCACAATCGGCAACTTCACCTCCGAGACCTTGTCGCCCGCATCCCTGGGTGCCTCGACCCTCTCCGACGAGCTGCGCATAGCCTCCGGAGGACTCGGTTACGCCTACTCGATAGCCGCCGACCCGGCCGAAGCCATAATAATGGCCGGACACGCGGGGAACTCGGCGTTCTGGATCAACGACCTGACCGGGAAGTGGGCCACCACCACTTTCTATCGCGACCTGCCCCAGAAACCGCAGGAAATCAACCACCGCACACCGCTGGAATACCGTCTCGACACCCTTCAGTGGACTCCCCTGATGGCCATCGACCGGTATCCCGACCTCCCTTCATATAAAAAGGCATACCCCTTCCGCCATACCTTCCCGCGTGGCGACAAAAACCGCTTCAAAGCTTACAAAGCCTCGGCGGCGGCAAATTCAGACATCGCCACTATGGCGGTCGATTATCTGCGCACGATGCCGCTTGGCAAGCGAGACGTGACCGATATGCTCGCGCTGTCATTCTCGCTCGACCCATACCCTTATTCACGCGACGCCGACAGCCGTCCCGAACTGATGGACAGCTATCTGCGGCTCGACCGGGACTTAGGGCGCATCTTCGATGCCATCGATGCCGCCGGCCCGGGTATGGACAAGACACTGGTCTTCGTGACCGGCACTCCACTCACGCGCCGCCAACGCCGCGACGATGAGAAATGGGCCATACCCTACGGTGAATTCTCCTCTCGGAAGGCTGTCTCGCTGCTCAACATGTACCTGATGGCCATCCACGGCAACGGGGAATGGGTGTCGGGCTACCATGACAGTCAGCTTTTCCTCAACCACAAGCTAATCAAGGAGAGGGGAGAAGATCTTGCCGACATCCGCACGGAAGCCGCCCGCTTTCTTGAGCGTATGAGCGGAGTGAGCCACGCCTGGACCCTCGACGAGGTAATGGAACGCCAGGCCTCGGAGAATCCGGAGGCTTTCAGGCGCAACATCGTCGCCGCCACCGCCGGGGATGTCTTCATCGCCATCGCGCCGGGCTGGCAAGAAATAGATGACGACTCCGACACGGAAGCCCCGGTGACGGTCAGCCGTGCCGTGGCCTCAACCGCGACAGCTTTCATCCTCGCGCCGCAACTCGCCCCGAGGAAAATCGAAATACCCGTGGATGCCAGGGCGATAGCCCCGACAGTCTGCCGACTGCTCCGTATCAGGTCGCCCAACGGGGCCTCACTCCCTCCGCTGCGTCTTTGAACCGCCGGAGGAGTTGCGCGTTATATCAACTGACGCGTCATTTTTTCATTTCATCATAATCCCCACATACAAAATCCAACCATAATCATTTTATGTCACTGACAACTTTCCTGAGCAAGATTTTCGGCAACAAGTCGCAGCGCGACCTCAAGGAAATCAAGCCCACAATCGATAAAATCAATGAACTCGGCCCCACTCTGAAGGGCCTTTCCAACGACGAACTCCGAGGTAAAATCGACGATGTACGCGCCGACCTGGCCGCATCCACCAAGGAGGATCAGGAGGCCATCACCTCACTGAAAGAGAAAATCGAGGAGCTCCCCTTCGACGAGCGTCAGCCCCTTTGGGATGAAATCGACCAGCACGAGAAGAAAATCCTCGACACCCTTGAGGACAAGCTCAACGAGCATCTCCCCATCGTGTTCGCCACAATGCGCGAGACCGCAGCCCGTTTCGCCGCCAACGAGACCATCGAGGTGACCGCCACCGACCTTGACCGCAAACTCGCCGTCGAGGGACGCGAGTTCGTCACCATCGAAGGGGACAAGGCCATCTGGAAAAACAAATGGATGGCCGGCGGAAACGAAATCACCTGGGACATGGTCCACTACGATGTACAGCTCATCGGTGGTGTCGTTCTCCACTCCGGCAAAATCGCCGAGATGGCGACCGGTGAAGGTAAGACCTTGGTGGCCACCCTCCCGGTGTTCCTCCGCTCACTGTCGAAACGCGGCGTGCATGTCGTGACTGTCAACGACTACCTCTCCAAGCGTGACTCCGAATGGATGGGCCCGCTCTACATGTTCCACGGCTCGACCGTAGACTGTATCGACAAGCACCGTCCCAACACCAAGGAGCGCCGCAACGCCTATGAATGTGACATCACCTTCGGTACGAACAATGAGTTCGGTTTCGACTACCTCCGCGACAACATGGCCATGGCCCCCGAGGACATGGTGCAGCGCAAGCACTATTACGCCATCGTCGACGAGGTTGACTCGGTGCTTATCGACGATGCCCGTACCCCCCTCATCATCTCCGGTCCTGTGCCCAAGGGTGAAGACCAGCTCTTCAACGACTACAAGCCCAATGTGGAGAAGGTGTTCCAGGCCCAGCGCAAGCTTGTCACCCAGATTCTCGCCGAGGCCAAGCAGAAAATCGCCTCTGAGGACAAAGAGACCCGCAAGGAGGGTGAGCTTCTGCTGTTCCGTGCCTTCAAGGGTCTTCCCAAATATGGCCCGCTGATCAAGTTCCTCAGCGAGGAGGGTATGAAGAACGCCCTGCTGAAGACCGAGGCATATTACCTCCAGGACAACTCCCGCGAGATGCCCAAGGTGACCGATCCCCTCTACTTCGTGATTGACGAGAAGAACCGCTCCGTGGAGCTTACCGACAAGGGCTTCGATGTGCTGACCGACCGCAACCAGGATCCCCAGTTCTTCGTCCTCCCCGACATCGCCGCCAAGCTGTCTGAACTTGAGAATGTCGCAGACATCTCCGAACGCCAGCAGCTCAAGGATGAGGCGATGGCCGACTACGCCATCAAATCGGAGCGTGTCCACACCGTGACACAGCTTCTGAAAGCATACACCCTCTTCGAGAAAGACAACGAATATGTCATCGACGACGGGAAAATCAAGATTGTCGACGAGCAGACAGGCCGTATCATGGAGGGTCGCCGTTACAGCGACGGTCTCCACCAGGCCATCGAGGCCAAGGAAGGGGTGAAGGTAGAGGCCGCCACCCAGACCTTCGCGACAATCACCCTGCAGAACTACTTCCGTATGTACCACAAGCTCGCCGGTATGACCGGTACCGCCGAGACCGAGGCGGGTGAGCTTTGGGACATCTACAAACTCGATGTGGTGACCATCCCGACCAACCGTCCCGTGGCCCGTTTCGACCTGGAGGACCGCGTCTACAAGACCAAGAAGGAGAAATACGCCGCCGTCATCGAGGAGATTGTCAAGCTCCGCGACGCAGGCCGTCCCGTGCTTGTCGGCACCACCTCGGTCGAGATTTCCGAGCTGCTCAAGCGAATGCTCGACATGCGCAAGATTGACTGCCAGGTGCTCAATGCCAAACTCCACCAGAAGGAGGCGCAGGTAGTAGCCCTCGCAGGCCGTCCCGGCACCGTGACCATCGCCACCAACATGGCAGGTCGTGGTACCGACATCAAGCTCACCCCCGAGGTCAAGGAGGCCGGAGGTCTCGCCATCATCGGCACCGAGCGTCATGAGAGCCGCCGCGTCGACCGTCAGCTCCGAGGCCGTGCCGGCCGTCAGGGTGACCCCGGATCGTCGGTGTTCTATGTGTCATTCGAAGACCAGCTGATGCGTCTGTTCGCCACCGACCGCGTGATGAAGATGCTCGACACCCTCGGCCTGAAAGAGGGGGAGATGATCGAGAGCCATATGGTCACCAAGGCCATCGAGAACGCCCAGAAACGCGTCGAGGAGAACAACTTCGGTATCCGTAAACGTCTGCTCGAATATGACGACGTGATGAACAAGCAGCGTACCTACATCTACAACCGCCGTCATCACGCCCTTCTCGGCGAACGTGTCGGAATCGACATCGCCAACATGATTTACGACCTCGTGGAGAACCTCGTCCAGAGCTACGACCAGCCGACCGACTTCGACGAGCTGTCGCTCGAACTGATGCGAATCCTCACCATCGAGGCCCCCTTCACCGAGAAGGAGTTCCAGAGCCTCAGCCGCGAGGAGAAGACAGAGCGCATCGTTGCCGCCGTGAACGAGAACCTCGACCGCCGCAGCGAACGCATCATAGAGATGGCCATGCCTGTGGTCAAGGACTGGGTGGAGAACCGTGGCGCGAAAGGACGCATCATGGTGCCCATCACCGACGGCAAGCGTATCTTCAACCTCGGTGTCGACATCCTCGAAGCTTACAACTCCGGTTGCAAGAACATCGTCAAGGAGTGGCACAAGGGTGTGCTGCTGGTCACCATCGACGAGCTTTGGAAAGAACACCTCCGCGAACTTGACGAGCTCCGCCAGAGCGTCCAGAATGCTTCCTACGAGCAGAAAGACCCGCTGGTAATCTACAAGGTGGAGTCGTTCCACCTCTTCGAGAACATGCTCAACAACCTCAACACCAAGGCCCTGTCGGCCCTGATGAGAGGTCAGATATTCGTGCAGCAGCGTCCGGCGGCCACAACCGCCCCGACCCCCTCGACAGCATCGGCCACCCTCGAAAGCGAGCGCCGCAAGGCAGCCATGACCGACGAGGAGAAGAAAGCCGCCGCTGAGAAAGCCCTCGCCGAGGCTGAGGCTCGCCTCCGTGCCGCCCGCGCACAGCGTCCTGAGCTGAAAACCGCCGTCCCCTCACGCGCCAACGACTATTCCCAGTACAAGGCCACCAAGGAAGGCCTTCCCGGAGAAAACGCCCAGCGCGCAGCAGCCGCCGGTGCCGGAGCAGCCGCCCATCGCCGTCCCGAACCGGTGAAAGCCACCCCCAAAGTAGGACGCAACGAGCCTTGCCCCTGCGGTTCAGGCAAGAAATACAAGAATTGCTGCGGAAAAGAGCAGTAATATCCAACCCACGTCAACAAGATTGTAAATGGATTCCAACAACAATCCCACCACACCCCGTCCCGGATCGGAGTCGCTCAATGAGCGTCTCCGCCGGGCCGCGGAGATGGCCCGCAGAAATATGGCGGCCGAGAACGCACCCGCGTCTCAGCCGTCTTATCAGCAGCCTCAGCAACAACCACGCCCCCAGCCACAACCTCAGCAGCCACAACAACCTCAGCAGCCCCGTCAGCCCCGTCCCGAGCCTCGGCAATACCCCGAACCCCAGACTCCGCGGCAGCCTGAACAGCCGCAGCAGAGGAGCTACGAGCCGGAACCGCACACACCGCGCCAGCAAGCAGGGGCTGTTCCTCCCGTGCCTCCCCAGATGCCTCCCCGCGACTATCCCCCCAGGAGACCGCAGGGAAGACAGCCAATCCCCCAGGCAGAGGAACAGAAGAAATCGAAGAAGACGATGCTCATCATCGTTATCCTCGCCGTGTTGCTTGGTCTGGCCATCCTCGCCGTGGTATTGTTGTCAGCCAAAAACTCCTCCGAGATGGAGGCCCAGCAGCAACAGATTGAGCAGCTGCAGCTCCAGAACGAGCAAATCCAGCTCGCCAACGAGTATGAAAGCCTCAACAACGAGTTCGCCCAGTATGAGAACCAGACATCACTGCTGGCCAACGACTCCATCGTACAGAAATATGCCGCAGCCCGCGCACAGGTAGAGAAACTTCTTGACGAACTGAAAAACGAGAAGAGCAAGTCGGCAGCCCAGATCGCCAAGCTCAAGGGGGAAATCGAGACCCTGAAAGCGATTCTCCGCACCTACGTCGAGCAAATCAACGAACTGCAGAAGGAGAACCAGACCCTTCGGTCTGAGAACGAGGAGGTGAAAGCCCAGAACTCACAGCTCACCCAGACCGTGCAGTCTGTGCAGGCCACAAACCAGCATCTCAGCGAGCGTATGACCCTCGCCGAGAAGCTCAATGTGACAGGTGTCAATCTCATCCCCCTGAACAAGAAAGGAAAGACCGAGAAGAATGTCACCAAAGCCCGTCAGCTTGAAGTGACCTTCACGATTCCCCAGAACAACTCCACCCCCGTAGGTGAGAAGACCATCTACCTGCGTATCACCTCCCCCGAAGGTGAACTGCTCGGCAACGCCGGCTCATTCAGCTTCGAGGGAGCGAGTCTCCAGGCTACCGCCCGCAAGACCATCGAATACCAGGGAGAGGAAATCGGCGGAATCAAAATCTACTGGGATGTCAACGCCACCCTCAACCCCGGCGACTACACCGTCGAGCTTTTCGCCGACAACTATCGCCTGGCCTCCCGCCGCTTCACCCTCAAAAAGTAAGCAGAAATAAACGACAAGTAAATAGACATAAACGAACCCTCGTCAGTCTGTCAATATATTCATTACATATGAGATATCTATTGACTCATCTCATATTATGAGCTATATTATGGTTGACATAACCTATAATATGATTGACTCAGCTTATGTTATGATTGACTCAGCTTATGTTAACGTGAGTTCGATATAAGAACTCATGTTATTTAAGGCATAAACCCCGACAGACGATTTATCGTTTGTCGGGGTTACGTATTAGTAGGTCACAAAATGCAGAGCTATTGGAGTCTGACTTCATTTGGGGAATCCTTTCGGTATGCCTCTTTTTACTCGTGAGTATCCTAGATATGTATAAAGCATACCTAAACTTATAAATGCTATTCTTTATTTATTATTTCATCCAATATAAATTTATATCGGATTCCATTATGTTATGGCAAATCACCGAACTCAGTCGCGTAAACAGCCAATTGGGATTATTTTCACCCCATCCTCGCGGGTATATGCCATTTCTCCGCCAGTGAGGACAATCAGTAAATCAGGTTCCCGAAGCCTGATTTGCTTTTCCGTCTTGTTCTTTTCAACCACAAGACGTTTAACCTCAAGAAGGTGCTTTGCTCCCTCCTCAATCTCGCGACTGCCGAGTTTACATTCTATCAGCGCGTATCGCCCGTCGTCAAGATGAAGAACAGCATCAGCTTCTAATCCAAAGCGGTCGTGATAATAAGATAACCGGCCACCAAAAGCCTGAGAATAAATCCGCAAGTCTCGGAAGCAGAGACACTCAAAAATGAATCCGAATGTATTGAGGTCAAGTTCAAGACTTTCGGGGGAGGTTCCCAAGGATGCCACAGCAATAGATGGATCCACCAAACAGCGTTTCTTACCGGTACGTATAACGGTCTTTGAGCGAATTGCTGGCGACCATGCTTCAATGTCATCGATGACAAATAGTTTCTCCAGTGCGCTGACATAATCGTCGAATGTGGGCATGGATGTTCCTTCCATCTCCTCCGCTACATCAGCAACCATTGAAGTTTTCTTCGCCAGAGTACAGATATTCCGAGCATAAGAACGAAGAATCAGCCGAGCCAATGTTGGATTTCTACGCGTCTTGTCTACTCTAGAAATATCCTTATCGCAGATTTCATCAACATAATCCTTTGCGATGAGTAATTTTGCCTTTGCGCTCATTTTATCAAGCGAGGCTGGCCACCCACCACGACATGCGGCAAATATTAGTTGTTCAATGGAGAGTTGCGACATTTCACCGTCAATATCGTAATCAGGTTCATCAAATAGACGACGCAATGAAATAGAGCCATTCGATTCAAGAGATTCAAACAGACTCATCGGATACATTGCCATTTTGGTAATGCGACCGGTTCCGGTATGCATTATCTCATCATCGTCAATTACGGTGGAACCGGTCAGAATAAACTGTCCTTTCTCACTACGTTCATCTACGGCATGACGCACTGCATCCCATATAACCGGGGCAACCTGCCATTCATCAATGAGGCGTGGAGTGTCACCTTTAAGCAGTAGCGACGGCTTTGTACGTGCAGTAGCAAGATAGCCTTCCCGACGATCCGGGTCTTGCATCTTTATGACGCTTGCCGCCCGACGTTCAGCCGTAGTTGTCTTGCCACACCACTTTGGTCCGGCAATCTGCACCGCACCAAAAGCCTCAAGCCTCAAATCAAGAGTCTTGTCGGCAATTCTACTCAGGTATTTCATCTCTTTCATAACTGACTGCAAAATTAGTGATTATATCCGAGCCAGCCAAACTGTTTTCTGATTTTGATAAATTTTGATTGGCGATTTTGATGTAATGCACTTTGTTAAATTGAGTTAATACATTTTAATCATTTGCTTATTTACTATAATTCTAAATTTATATTAAATCATTGATGGGGATTATTTTGCCTGTCTAATATTAATTGGATCCTTTTATTAGTTTAGAGTGCTTGTATTAGTCATAATTAGTTTTTTATCATTGCAGGGAACTTTCTAGACAAAATTGCAACTAACTTTGTAAAGAGAAACAGATGATGAAAACTTCTGACTATAATCAATCCTTTACCGCAATGGTCAGACGACATGAAAAGATAATTTTCAGTGTCTGCTTCTTTTATGCCTCAATCGAGGTGCCATTTGATGACATCAGGCAAGAAGTCTTGATTTCGCTGTACAAGGGATACCGCAATTTTCGCCAAGAGAGTTCTGAATCAACTTGGGTATTTAGGGTGTGTATCAACACATGTCTATTTTCCTTGAGAAAACTTACTCCAAAGTTTAAAACGATTTCTTTTGATGAAATACCTTTAGTTCAGTTTCAAGATGAAAACGATATTGAAACAAAGGAAAAATTGGAATGGCTTTATTCAATAATCGCTCAACTCAATCCTATAGACAAGGCCTTGATATTAATGTGGCTTGATGAGCTAAGCTATGAGGAAATTGCCATCAATATGGGTATACCGAGGAATACCGTCGCATCTCGACTGCATAGAATAAAAGAAAAAATTTCATCAGGAAAGAAGGATAATTATGGAACTTGAAGAATTAAAGGCCACTTGGCAATCAGTTAAGCCGGGCGTTAAAAGTCTTGGATATTCTCAGAAAGACGATGCCTGTCTTGCAAAAAGGAATGATGTTAAGACTCTTCTTTTAAGAAAGGTTTTCTTGGGAGAACTGTTTTCATTTGCATGTATTATTCTTTTGGCGACATCACATTTGTGGTCTCCTACAAAACTGCCGGTGGTATGGCTTGTTTCGTTCTGCGCTATAATTGCTGTGGGAATCATTTGTGGTATAAGACTATACTTAGCCATTAAAAGTGTCAATCTGTGGGTGGATTCCAATTCAGAAATATTGAAATCGATAATCAAAATAAAGGCACAATATCGGAGAATCGAATTAGTCATTAGTGTTCTCATATTGCCATTGCTAATTTGGTTGTCAGTGACACCTCCTTTCTTAAATACATTGGATATGTATATTGTATGGGGACTGACCGTTATCTGTTTCGGACTCGAATACCTTTGGTATAGATGTAATATCAAACAATTAAATAGCATTTGCAGTTGGAACGAGTAACATATTAATAACTACAACACATATGAAAACAAGAAATTCAGTTTTTTCTATTTTGCTTACAAGTCTTGTCAGTCTTATGGCTATCGCTTGCAATACCAAAGCAGAAGGTCCAACCAAAATTAGTGTTGACCAAGATTTCAAAGTCGCTATTTACTCGACTTCTGAAAACGGAGGAGCGGTAGATACCATTTCACCCTGTCTTCTGGAGGAAACAGTTCACATCTCAGAGTTACTTCATTATCCCGATGATGAGGGTGTGACAATGCCATTCAGTATCTCAGACACTACAAAATACGCAGAAATAACTGAGAGCAACCTTGATAAAAGAATTGCCATAGCGATTAATGGTCAGGTCGTATCGACACCAGTTGTGAAAATGCGATTAGACAATGGAGCGTGTTGCGTAGTTCTTAACGACACACAAGTAGCCAAACTTTTCCCAAATGTCTGTATAGAGGACTTCAAATCTACGAATCAATAAATTATAATTTGCTAAACTATAAATCATATACACCACCGGGGAATTACAAAAAATCGGCAACTTTTTCAAGCTTTTTCACGCTGCCGGCTTCAACTTTTTAGCTCCCTTATACCGAACTCACGTTATGTTATGATTGGCTCAGCCTATTGACATATCGACTTCATAGACGATTCCGAAGGAATCATTTATCTGAATAGCCGTGGGTTGGCGCGAGTGCAATGCCCCCTTGTGGGGCTGCCACGAAGCGGTAACCCACGGTTGTGTTTCGCCCAAAATAGGATTCCGGAGGAATCTTTTTTGATATTCCCACTTTCATCAGATATCAAAAAAGATTCCTCCGGAATCATTCGGGCGACCGTCAAAATTAATTCTGGCAATGATGAATTTTGACACGCCGAAATACTGTTTTTCAACTCACAAGTCTTTCAGTTCTCTAATACTGTCTTCAACTCACAAATACGATTTTTCAATTCACTATACCGTCTTTCAGTTCACTAATACTGGCTTTCAACTCATTCCCGGGTGAAGCGGTAGAGTTGGGCGGTACGGCGAAGGACGGGGCGGCTGGAGTCGTAGAGATGGGTGAAGCTGTAGCCTTCCTGCTCGAAGCGGGGAAGGTAGTTGGCGGCATCCGCGTCGGTTATCAGGAGGTAACCTTCCGATGGCTTGTTCCGGACAAAGTTCTCGATGCGGTCGCCGAGATAGAAGTTCAGTTCGAAGAAGTGGACGGGGTCTCCGGCGGCGAGTTCCCCTTCCTCGATGAACTCATAGAGGATGCCTGAGGAGGCTGGAGCTATCGCGTCGATTTCCATCGCCACCGGACGTTGCGACTTGGCGGCAAGCACCCGTGGCTGATACGCCCCGTCGAGGGCGAAATACATGCCGAACGTCAACGCGCATATGGCATAAAGATAGCCTGCCGTGTAACGCTTACTGTAATGAAGATAGAAAAACCATCCTATGGCCAAGAGCGGGGGAAGGCAGGCGGGGAATGCCGCCAGGCCGTCTAGAGTGGCGAGGTTTTCCATCATAGCGATATTCTGGGCGGCATGCCGTCCGTGGAATATCGAGGTCGGCACCATCCCGAATTTGACAGCCAGGAATGCTCCAGTCAACAGCAAGCTCACCACCGCCAGCACTGTCCCGTAGACCTTCACACTCTTCGATTTGATTTTGACAAGATAAATCATATACCTGGCCAGGAAGTAGGCGATGAAGGGGTAAATCGGCATCAGATACACGCTGCGCTTGCTCTGCGGGAAGCAATAGAAGAGGAAGATGACGAATATGCAGATGGCGGAGAACAAATCAACAGGGTCTGCCTTCCGTATGCGCCCGGTCAGCTGTCCCCACCATCCGGCGAAGCCTGCCAGGTTTGAGACTGAATCCTTACCGGATTTCCGTGGCAGCAGCCCTTTCCGGATTTTGCCAAGGCTGAACAGGGAAATCAACACAAGCAGAATCCAAGGGACATACCCTCCGGCAAGGGTCACGAAGTTGTAATGCCACGGATTCACACATGAGTCATAGCTCATAGTGTTGGTCATTCGGCCGAAATTCTCCTCCATCACCAGGTCAAGGAACTCCTGCCCTCCGTTGAGCCACGCCGCATAATACCAGCAAAGCGGGAGTATGAAGGAGGCGAGTCCCCACCCCATCAGCAGGAAGAAAGCCTTGAAGAAGTTGACGCCGCGCAACAGCAGGAACACCCCGAACGCCAGACAGGGAATCAATGAGCCAACCGGCCCCTTGGTAAGGGTGGCGCAGCTCATCAGCAATATCGCGAGCCATGGCACACCTTTAAGTCCACGTTCATAATACCTGTAAAACAGATATAGCGAACAGACGGTCAAGGCGGTCAGCACCATATCCACACGGCAGTTGGCCCCGGCCCGGTGAAGCTCGAAGGCGGTCAATGTGACAAGCGATGTCAGCAATGCCACTTCTTTCCCCTTGCGCCGGGAATAAAACACAAAGCCGAACATCGTCATAGCAATCAGGGCGAGAGCCGACGGCAGACGCGAGGAGAACTCGCTGACATGCCCTCCTGCAAGTTCCGAGGCCGCGGCGACAGTCCAGTGGAAAAATGGTGGCTTATAGGGGATGTCACCTCCGTTGTTGCGGGGCAACACCCAGTCGCCGCTCTCAAGCATAGAGTATGCCACCACGGCCTCACGCGGTTCCCCTTTGGTGTGGAAATCGGCTAGTCCGAGGAAAGGGAGAACCGTGACACAGGCCACTATCAACAGCAGCCAGAAAGCGTTGCGGGATGTAAGTGATTTCATCATTTTATGATTTTGAGGGGAGACTACATAATTGCCGGAAGCATCACTGTTCGGTCGGTAGTGTGACCCATGTGACAGAATGCCCCGTGGCAGGAATCACCTTGTCAATCAGGTCGCCCAACGACAAGACAACGCTTGCGGTATTGACACACGGGTGGCAGGCATACACCTGACAGCCTTGCAAATCACTGTCGATGATGAGCCGCACCTTGCATCCGGTGTCATGAATCAGCCCCATTGGCGACACAGCCCCGGGCTTGATATGGAGCAACGTCTCCATGGCCTCAGCCGTCGCGAATGACAGCCTCGCGCATCCAAGCTGCCCGGAAAGATACTTGGTCTTGAACGGCTTGTCGGCGGGAATCATCAGCAGGTAGAAATCAGTCATCTGCCTGTTGGTCAGGAAGAGGTTCTTGAACACCGGGGCATCCACCGCCTGCCTGACAGCCTCGCACTCCTCCATTGTGAATGCAGCCGGATGGCAACAGGTACGGTAGCTCACCCCGATTCGGTCAAGAAAATCATATACAGCCTCCTCGGCCTCCGAGCGGGGCGTCCCGTCATCAGGACGCCCTTCAAAAACTGAAATTTCGTTTGTCATACTTCCTGCAAATTTACGAAGAACCCGCGAGATTTCAGCTCAGGCATGACAAAAACCGGGCAACGAAGACTGCATCCGGGAGAGTTTCAAACTGTCAAACATCCGGCCAGAAGGGATTTCGTGAGGTAAGGGATTTCATAAAGTTCTCAACAGCAGCCGGCCATATCTCCGGTGTTAACTTTTTGTTAAGTTTATGCAAAGTTACGAATTTCCGTCTTTAATCCTTATATGGTTAGTATAAAAATATGTAACTTTGCCCCTGAAAATGATACTGCTTAGTTTCGACACAGAAGAATTTGATGTCCCGCGCGAAAGCGGGGTTGACTTCACCCTCGCGCAAGGGATGGAGGTCTCCCGCTACGGGACAGAGAGGATTCTCGACATACTCGACCGCAACGGGGTCAAGGCGACATTTTTCTGCACCACCAACTTCGCGGAGAACGCCCCCGACATAATCCGCCGCATTCTCGCCTCGGGCCACGAAGTGGCGGCCCACGGCTGTGACCACTGGCAACCCAATCCCTCCGATGTGTTCCGCGCCAAGGAGCGTCTCGAAGAGCTGACGGGCAGACCGGTGGAGGGTTACCGCCAGCCCCGGATGTTCCCGGTCTCGGATGAGGACATCCGACGGGCCGGGTATATCTACAACTCCTCGCTCAACCCCTGCTTCATTCCCGGCCATTACAACCATCTCGACAAGCCGCGGACATATTTCATGCGCGACGGGGTGTTGCAGATTCCCGCCTCGGTGACCCCCTGGATCAGGTTCCCGATGTTCTGGCTCGCGCTCCACAACCTCCCGCTATGGCTCTACAAGGCCTTAGCGCGACGCACTGTAAGCCATGACGGCTATCTCTCCACCTACTTCCACCCATGGGAATTCTATCCCCTCGGAGAGCATCCCGAGTTCAAGGTGGGATTCGTGAGCCGCAACCATGCCGGCAAAGAAATGGAACGCCGCCTCGACAGCGTGATAAAGATGTTCAAGGAGCGCGGAGAAGAGTTCACCACATATTCCGACTTCGCCCGGCGAAAAATCCACGAACTGAAATGATAAAACTTGCCATAGTCTCCCCTTGCTACAACGAGGAGGCGGTTCTTGCCAGCTCTGCCAAGCGGCTTGACAAGCTGTTTGACCGCATGATTGCCGACGGCCTGATCTCACCCGACAGTTTCATACTGTTTGTCAACGACGGCAGCCGCGACTCCACTTGGGAGATAATCAAGTCGCTCAACAACGCCAACCGACGTTTCAAGGGTCTCGACCTGGCCCGGAATGTCGGACACCAGAATGCCATCATGGCCGGAATGATGACCGCCCGCGACATGTCAGACGCAGTGATCACCATCGACGCTGACCTCCAGGACGACCTTGAGGCGATCCCCCGGATGGTCAAGGACTTCACCGAAGGCTATGATGTGGTCTATGGCGTGAAGGTTGAGCGCACCGCCGACCCGGTGCTGAAACGCCTTTCGGCCCAGGCCTTTTACCGTCTTCAGCAAAAGATGGGGGTCAAGGCCATATACAACCACGCCGACTTCCGGCTGCTGTCGCGGCGGGTGCTTGACGAGCTGGCCCGTTACCGGGAGAAGAACCTCTACCTGCGCGGCATCATCCCCCAGATAGGATTCCCGTCGACCACCGAGGATGATGTCATCGCGCCCCGCGAGGCCGGGGAATCGAAATACTCCCTCTCCAAGATGCTGTCGCTCGCCCTTGACGGCATCACCTCCTTCTCTGTAAAGCCACTATACGCGATTCTATATCTCGGCATAGCCTTCATCCTCATCAGTCTCGGCATCGGGGTATATGTAATCTACTCCCTCTTCGCCCACACCGCCGTCCACGGCTGGGCGTCGCTGATGCTGTCAGTCTGGATGGTCGGAGGGTTCATACTGATATCCCTTGGAGCTGTCGGCCTGTATGTCGGCAAAATCTACCAGGAGGTCAAAGACCGGCCCCTTTACCATATCGAGGAGTTCCTTGACTGAACCCGCCGCCCTTTCACACGTTAAAAATAACATAACAGCATAGTTCAACAATCTCTGAAAATGTCAACCCACCCGCAGCTTACCGGACTGACCTCCCGCGAGGTCGAAGAAAGCCGTCTCAAGCATGGCAGCAATGTCCTGACTCCCGCCAAGAAGGAGTCCCTCTGGATTACATTCCTGAAGAAATTCCGCGACCCGCTGATTGTGATTCTGTTAGTCGCCGGCGCCCTCTCCATCCTCATCTCATTTTATGAGTATTACGGACTCGACAAGGACTTCGCGGTCTTTTTCGAACCTATCGGCATATTCATCGCCATAATCCTCGCCACCGGTCTCTCATTCTTCTTCGAATACCAGGCCGAGAAGGAGTTCGCCATCCTCAACCAGGTCAACGACGACGAGCCTGTGCAGGTCATCCGTGACGGGAACTCGATGGAGATTCCCCGCAAGGATGTAGTGGTCGGAGACATCGTGATTCTCAACACCGGCAATGAGGTCCCCGCCGACGGTCAGTTGCTCGAAGCTGTCTCGCTCAACATCGACGAGTCGACCCTCACCGGCGAACCGCTCTGCCACAAGACCGTCGATCCCGATGATTTCGACCCCGAGGCGACCTTCCCCTCCGACATGGCCATGCGTGGCACAAAGATAATGGAGGGGCACGGCATCATGCGCGTAACGGCCGTCGGCGACCATACCGAGAACGGCAAAGTCTTCGAGGCAGCCCAGATAGACGACTCCGTGAAAACCCCTCTCAACGAGCAGCTTGAGCGGCTCGGCAAGCTGATTTCACGGGCCAGCTACGCGATAGCCACCCTGATTGTAGTCGGCAGGATTCTGATGTATTTCATCGACCCGCAACTGCAGTTTGAATGGATAGATTTCCTCGCCTACTTCCTCCAGACACTGATGATTGCCGTGACCCTCGTGGTCGTGGCTGTTCCCGAAGGATTGCCGATGGCAGTGACCCTCTCGCTGGCCTACTCCATGCGCCGTATGCTCAAGACCAACAACCTTGTCCGCAAGATGCATGCCTGCGAGACAATGGGAGCGACCACCGTCATCTGCACCGACAAAACCGGCACACTCACCCAGAACCAGATGCAGGTCTACCAGACCGATTTCTTCGGGCTGAAAGACCAAAAGCTCGGGGAAGACCCCGTCAGCCACATAATCGAGGAGGGGATAGCGGTCAATTCCACCGCGATGCTCGATCTCTCGGATCCGGCCCATCCCAAAGCCCTCGGGAACCCCACCGAGGGGGCATTGCTCCTGTGGCTCAACAAGGCCGGGGTGGACGCACGAGAACTGAAAGAGAAATGCACCGTCGTCGAGGAGCTTCCCTTCACGACCCAGCGGAAATATATGGCGACAGTCATACGCGACTCCGCCAACCGCCTGATTCTCTATGTCAAGGGTGCCCCGGAAATCGTCTACGGTCTTTGCAGCAAGTTCCCCGACGGAGCGACCAAAGAGGCTGTCGACTCGCGGCTCCTCTCCTACCAGCAGCAGGCCATGCGAACCCTCGGTTTCGCATATCAGGTTCTCGACGAGACAGACAAGCCCATCGAGGATAACCGCGTTGTGGCCAAGGGACTTGAATTCCTCGGTTTCGTAGCCATCTCCGACCCTGTCAGGGACGATGTCCCCGACGCTATCAAAGAGACTATCGACGCAGGAATCAAAATCAAGATTGTCACCGGCGACACCACCGCCACAGCCCGCGAAATCGGCCGTCAGATCGGCCTGTGGACTCCGGAGGACACAGACCGCAACATAATCACAGGCCCGGAATTCGAGAAACTTTCCGAAGAGGAGCTGCGCGAACGTGTCGGAGATCTGAAAATCATCGCCCGCGCCCGTCCGCTCGACAAGAAACGCCTTGTGGAAGCCCTCCAGGCCAACAACGAGGTGGTTGCCGTGACCGGCGACGGAACCAACGACGCGCCCGCCCTCAAGAGCGCTCATGTCGGCCTCTCGATGGGTGACGGCACCTCCGTGGCCAAGGAGGCGTCGGACATCACAATCATCGACAACTCTTTCGCTTCGATTTCCCGTGCGGTGATGTGGGGACGTTCGCTTTACCTCAATATCCGCCGTTTCGTAATGTTCCAGATGACGGTCAATGTCGCAGCCTGTCTCATCGTCCTCGCCGGAGCATTCATGGGGACAGAGTCACCGCTTACCGTCACTCAGATGCTCTGGGTCAACCTAATAATGGACACCTTCGCCGCCATGGCACTCGCCTCGCTTCCCCCCGACCGCTCGGTGATGAATGAGAAACCCCGGTCGCGCACGGCATTCATCATCAACTCCACGATGTGGCAGGCGATTGTCGGCACTGGAGCTTTCTTCTTTTTCATTCTTCTCGGCCTGCTCTGGTATTTCGAGCATACCAACCTGGAATCCCTGACCGATATGTTCCGGGTGCCCTTCCTCCCCGAGAACAAAGGATTGTCACCCTATGAGCTTTCGCTCTTCTTCACCATCTTCGTCTTCCTCCAGTTCTGGAACATGTTCAACGCCCGGGCATTCGCCACAGGCCGTTCGGCCCTCCATTTTGCCCATTGCGGGGAATTCCTGCTGATAGCGGCCATAGTATTCGGCGGCCAGTTCCTGATTGTGGAATTCGGCTATGGATTCTTCAGCGTGGTGCCTCTGAAAGCCATCGACTGGGTAATCATCATCGGCTCCACCTCGCTGGTGCTGTTTGCCGGAGAAGTCTGGAGATTTTTCAGACGCGTCTCCCGCAAAAAACGCTGACAACCCATCCCATATCCCTCCTTGCATAAGGGATACTGACTATATTTCCGACAGCCATCCGCGATTCGACATAAATCACGGATGGCTGTCGGCATAACAGCTTGCGCCAATGACGTTTTTCCTTTGGCGGTTTGGAAAAATTGTCGTACCTTTGGAGACGCATCCAATTTTCACATCATACCAGTCTAAATATCACGCCATGCGTCCATCGTTGCCCAATACCGCCATATTCCACTGGCTGACAATACTTTGTTTGTCAGTCGCCATCGTGACGGCAATTTTCCCGGCCGCAGCCCGCAATTCCAAAGCCAACAAGCATATCGCTTGTGCGGACCAAGCTACAAAACAGAGAATCATCGACAGCCTTGAAATAGAGCTGTCGCATCTCTCCACTCCGGACGACTCTGTTGTGGAGCTTTTCAACATCTACGACCTGGCTTCGCCACCCAAAAAGATGGAATATGGCAAACAGCTCGCCGCCACGGCCCGACGTGCCGGCAGAACTGGAGTGGCATTTGATGTGCTGCGCAACATCGCCAACAACAACCAAGGGAAAGAGGAGGTGCTGGACGATCTGATCAGGATGGTGAAAAGCTATCCCAAGTCAGAGGACCGCGACAACACCATCACATTCATCAGAATCCTGAAGAACTCGGCCCGTGTCAAGTCAGCCAGCACACCCGAGGAGCGAGTGACACAGATTCAGGAGCTGGTCAGGGATGCAGCCGCCAACACCACAGAAAGTGTCGATGACAAAATAGTAAGGCTCCACGCTTTGTGTCTCAACCTCTCGGAACTTTCTGAGGGTGACCTGCTGGTGGACTATCTTCACAGACTGGGCGCATTGATAGAGGAGGTGCCGGCCAACAACCATTCCCTGAAAAACGTCTACTATGTGTGGGCATCGATGATCTACACGAAGGTTGGCCAACATGCGCTCGCCATACAGGCATGCCGCAACCTTCTCGATGAGATTGACGCCCTCGACAAACGAAATATCGAAATCGGGCGCAAATACCGCTGTTACGACGCCAACCGTTACATAGTCTATACCCGCCTGCTCGAAAATTACGAGGCTCTCGACCCCTCGGAAGAGGAGGAGTATTACAACGAGGCTATGAGACTGGCCAAATCCGCTCCCCGCGCAAAAGTGACATACGCCACGGCCCCGCTGCCGTCGATCTACCATTATTTTTATCAGAAAGATTACCGTAAGGCATTCGAGCTGATAAGTTCATGCATGGACAGCCCTTACCTTGACAGCCGTCGTCTGCAGATGATGGAGATGTATATCAGCGCGGCCACAGCCATCGGTGAACGACAGGCCCTGCTGGAGGCTTATCCCGTCTATGCCCGTATGCTTGAGGAGGAGATGGACAGCCGCCAGAGGGAGCGTTACCGCGAGCTGCAGGTGCTTTATGATGTCAATGAAATCAAACTTGAGAATCTGAAGCTGAAAGAGGAGGAACAGCTTACCAGGAAGCAGATGTGGCGCACGGTCACAATCGTGTGTGTCTGCCTGCTGGCCGCCCTGGGGGTTTTCATTTTCTTCCTGATACGCTTCAACCGCCGCAACGCCATAATGGCCGCACGCCTGAAAATCGCCAACAAGAAGCTCCGCAAGGAGAGCCGCGAACTGATGGAGACCCGTGGCAAACTTGAGGAGGCACGCGACCAGGCACGCCGCGCCGACAACCTCAAGACCGACTTCATAAACAATATGAGCCATGAGGTCAAGGTCCCGCTCCAGGCTATGGCCGAATACTCTCAGATGATACTGGAGAATGTCGGGGACGAGCACAAGAAATATCTCGCGACATTCGCCGACAGGTTGCTGCTCAACTGCGAACTGGTCAACACCATCGTCAATGATGTGCTGCAGCTGTCCGAAATCCATAATTCCACCCTCTCCATCAAGAAAAAGCCCCACAGCCTCGCGCCTATCTGCGAAGCCGCCGCGGATGCCATCCGGCGGAAACTGCGTCCCGGTGTCGGCCTCTCTGTGACCGTGCCGCAAAACGACCTGATCATACTGACCGACCGTCACCGCCTGCTGCAGATTCTTGCCAACCTACTGTCCAACGCTGCCAAATTCACCGAAAAAGGGGAAATCAACCTCACTCTCGCCACATCTGAAGATGGAAGCCAGGTAGTGATATCCGTGACCGACACTGGTATCGGGATAGACCCGCGAGACAAGGACACCATCTTCGACCGTTTCACGAAAATCAACAAATCTGTGCCGGGCGCAGGCATCGGCCTGACCATCGCCCGTATGCTTGCCGAGCTTCTCGGGGGTGCGCTCATACTCGACACGGCTTATACCAACGGCGCGCGGTTCATCCTCACGTTGCCCAACAAGGCCTGATCTCCGCAGTCAGAGCAGCCCCGTATCAGAAGGGGAAAAGAAGCGGCAACGCAAAAATCATAAGAATTCCGAGAATCACCTGCAACGGCGCGCCTACCTTCAGGTAGTCGGTGAAGGTGTATTGTCCGGCCGACATGACCAACGCGTTCGGCGGGGTCGAGAAGGGGGAGGCGAAGCATAGCGACGCGCCCAATGTGACGGCAAACAAGAACGGCAGGGGGCTGACACCATAGGCCACCGCGCTCTGCAACGCGATTGGAGCCATCAGCACGGCAGTGGCGGTGTTGGAGATGAACAGGGTCATCAGCGATGTCGTGAAATAAAGTCCGGCGAGCAGCCAGTGGGGGCCAAGCGAACCGAGATGGCTCACAAGCGACGCAGACACCATTTCAGACACCCCGGTCTTCTCCAAGGCGAAACTCATAGGCATCATCGCGGCTATAAGCACGATGCTCTCCCAGTTTATGGTCTTGTAGGCATCTCCGACCGACCTGAAACATCCGGTCAGCACCATGGCGAGAGCGGCCATTATGACGGTCATCACCGCCGGGACGACATCAAACACCAGCATCACGATCATCGCGGCCATTATCAATGCGGCCACAGGAGCCTTATAGTCGAGGGTCACTTTCGATGCTTCCGACAATGGCTGTCCGAGGACGACCCATCGGCGGGTGTCTCCGCTCAACTCGTCAATGGCTTTCCAGGGGCCCTGGACCAACAGCACATCATTTTTCCTGACCGTCACATCCGCAAGGTTCTCGGTGATGTACTCACCCCCACGCCTCACGCCAAGCACATTGACGTTGAATCGGTTGCGGAAATCGAGCTGCGCGATTGTCTGTTTCAGAATCGGAGAATCGGGCATCGGCACAATCTCGGCCACTCCGATGTCATAGAAACGGAGGTTGTGACGCGCGTCTTCGGGATTCGCGTCGAGCTGCAGCCCGTAATGGGTGGCGAAGAGGTCCACCCCCTCTTTCGGGCCGCGCACAAACATCACGTCGCCGGGATCGACGGTCGAACTGGCGGTTGGGGCTTCCTGTGTGATATTCTTTATCAGGCGGCGGGAGTGTTCGCCGGTGCGCAGTTCCAGCACATCGAGGTCGTAATTCTTACGCAGGGCGAGGTTGCCGAGTGTCAGACCGGCGATGGGGGATGTCGCCGGGACTGTGACCCTCCAGAGGTCATCGTTAAGTCCATACTCCTCCACGATTTCCAGCGGGGAACGTGACCGTTTATTCTCCCCGGAGTCATCGGCTGAACGCTTCCGGGCGAGCACACGGCTGAGGGGAATCAGAAGCAGGGTTCCCGCCACAAGGCATATCACACCGGCGGGGAGGAATGAGAACATGGTAAGCGGCTCATGTCCGGCCTCTTCCCACGCCTCGGCAATCACAAGGTTGGGAGGTGTACCGATAAGGGTCAGCATTCCTCCCATACTCGACGCGAACGCCAGAGGCATCAGCAACCGGGAAGCAGAGGTGCCGGAGGCGGCGGCCATCGACACCACGATGGGGAGCATCAGGGCCACTGTGCCTGTATTGCTGACAAAACCGCCGATAAGGCCTGTGGCCAGTACCACGACGAGGAAAAGTTTCGTGGGGTTTCCTCCTCCAAGTTTCAGGAGTTTTGCTCCAAGCATTTTGGCGAGTCCGGTATTGAAAACCGCTCCTCCGACCACAAACAGGCCGACCATCATTATCACTATGGGGTTGGCGAATCCCGAAAGGGCTTCCTGGGTTGAGATGACACCGCTGACGGCCAGAACCACCAGTGCCAACAATGCCACGACATCGGCTCGGACACGTCCCCAGACGAATCCCAAAACAGCCAGACCAAGCGTCAACAGGGAAATCAGCATACTTATTCCGGTTTCCTTTTGATTTAGGTTAAACTTATTTTTCGCAAAGATACAACAATTCAACATCTCCGGCAAGCCGACTCTCGGGCTCATGCCGCAATCGGCCAACAGGCAAACCAATCGCTCCACAATACAGGCGCGAGGATGGCCGCAGCTGTATTGCGAAGCGATATTCAGGCGAAGGAGCTGACCATCAGCCCCTACTTTGACTTTCGGGAAACAATTCCCTCAGGGTAGCTTTGGGAAGCGACCGCCGATTATCAGAGGATATGGCGTTTCTTCTCGATTTTCTTCAGACGATGATGGATTCTGTCAAGTTCGTGGACAGCCATGATGGCTGTGGCGAGGGTTGCAGTCTGAAGCACTACCTTTACAATGAATTTAACGCAATGGCGTTTACATTTTTCAGAATTGTCCATAATTTACTTGTTTTCAGGTTATGCATATTGTGTCGGTCACCCGACAGTCTTTAAACGTTTTCTATCTCCACAAAGTTTAAATCGGGCCTAATTCCACTTATTAACAATATTTAACGAATTAGGGGGGTAATTTGAAGCCTTTTGCCTAATTTTGTGCCGGATTGTAGGCATACCCATACCGAATCCCACACGATCTACCGTCAATAACACTAAAACTTCATTCAAACACAATAATCTTTGACCGTATGAAAAAACTTCTACTCCTGTTTGTGGCAGTCTTGTATATGGTAAGTGCCTATGCTGAAACATATACCACGACATCCGCAACCGCAACTATCTCTTCAGACAGAACTTCCTGGACAGAAAATGATGTGACATGGGCTCTCAAATACGCTTGGGGAGACCCCTCGAAAACCTATTATGCGGTGGAAACAAATGGTCTGCACATCGGCTCAAAATCGAATTTCATCAATAATGTCGAAATGTCAACTTCCGGCATTCTGGGAAAAATAACTAAAGTTACATTTACAGGCCAAAGCAATTCAACCACATCAGAATTGACTGTTTCTGTCGGGGATTCCAAATTTATGTGCGGGAATGCGACCTCAACAGGATTGACGAGTTCTTCCCAATCATATACCTTCAAGGGGGAAGGAGAAGGTGATATAGTCATTAATATCTCAAATTCCACCTCTGGAAAAAATATCTATATCAAGGGGGTCACTGTTGAATATGAATTGGGGAATGTGACACTTGGCGAAGTTTCCGCAACTTGTGATGGTACACCCATAGAAAATTCCCTGACGATTTACCAGAACACTGATATATCTTTTCCACGCGGATTATGCCACATCAATAGAGGTGTCCGTTGATGGCCAAGCGCCCGTGATTCTCACGACTTCCGACGGTTCAGCTTCCTGGACACCTGGCATTTGCGAGAACGCATCTGTCAGCGTTGTCGCCAAACGCGAAGTTGAAGGGGAAGAGACTCTGATTTCCGACGCACTGACATTCAATCTGACTGTAAAGAAAGCTGACTATGTCATCGCAAACTGGATTATAATCAGCGCCCCCTCCACAGCCGGAGGTAATAAAGTAGATATTGATTTGACCCTTGACCCAATAGAAAGCAGCCCAGGCAAATGGCATGCTTATGCTGAAAGCAGCTATACCAGTGGAATCTCGGGAGGAGCACAATTAGGATCTTCTAATAATCCTTTTACTGATGGGACAATTACTCTGACGGATTCTGACATACCTGCCAATGCCATCATCAAAGAAATCATATTTAACGGTTTCACTAATGATGCATATACTTTGGCGGTGACAGTCAACGGAGAATCTGCGGGCAATATAACTGTGGCAAAATCGACAGCACAAGACCGTAAATTGTCTGGGCTTGAACTTACCGGTAATGAAGTTGTTTTCACTGCCACATCTGCCTCAAAATATCTTTGCGTGAAAGGTATCTCCATCAAATACACTATTCCCGAAGAGCAGCCCGGAGAAATTGTTGTTGACTATATTCCGCAGTTCTGCGAGGAAGCAAATGAAGACAAGACCGAGCTTACGATGATGGCAGGCGCAGAGCTGCGCTTCTCATCCATGGCTGCGGCCAAAATGGAAATAACTACTGACGAAGAGGGCATAGAACTGCCCGAGGCTGTCAATGAGGCCAACATCACCTGGACAGTTCCTTCAGATATAATCGCCACCATAAAGGTAACTGCATCCAGCGAGTCCGGAGAAAAGACCTCGGAACGTGTCTACACTATCTGTTCGAAGGACATCACCCCAGAAATTCCCAAATACATCTTCGAGAACGATTCCAAGTCAGTCATGATTTCAACTAAGGCTGGTGCTTTGAAAATTATGGCCGCTCCATATACTCCGACCCCGGAAGAAAACACCGCAATGATGGCAATCGAAGCACAGGGATGGGCATTCACCCCCGGCGATGACCCCAAGTCATACGAATTCTCTTATGAGGGCACCGAGTCAACAATGAATGTCAGCGTGAAATCCGTCACCCCCACTAAAGAATCCGACGTCGTGTCGTTCTATGTCAGCAACGACGGTCAGGTTTCAGGCATCGAGAATGTGGCAACCGACGTAATCGCCGGAGAGGCTGTATATTACAACCTCCAGGGACAGCGCGTCAACGCCGACCGTCCGGGTATGTATATCCGTCAGCAGGGTGGTAAGGCCGAGAAATTCATCATCCGCTGATTCAGGAGTGGAATCAGCAGAAACACAACCTATTAACTTACTTTAACAATCGGGAGGGCAAATCGCGGCGGTTTTGCTACCTTTGCCAAGCAATCCGCACTTCCCCCTCCGACAGACAAATGATATTTACAGCCGTGAGGCTGCAAGCCCAAGAAAGTTTTAGTATAATTGAAATGCAGGGAGACAGCCACTGGCCGTCTCCCTCTTTTTATGTGTCAGCGAATTCAACCAAAGTCTCTCGCAGATTACCTGTATATTTGCAGATTACCCGTAAATTTAACGAAGAAGTCTCGCAGATTACACAGATTACGCAGAGCCATCCGGCTTACACAGATGTCATCCGACAGAGTTCCCAGCCGGATGGCTCTGCGTAATCTGTGTAATCTGCGAGACCTTAAAT
>ENA-ORSB01000464-ORSB01000464.1-human-gut-metagenome-genome-assembly--contig:-NODE-464-length-47243-cov-22.590277_pt1 | contig 47243 bp, 36 predicted proteins | sample MGYA00242180_ERZ509144 | MGnify/ENA primary metagenome ERZ509144 (study PRJEB26280, sample SAMEA2338661) | human gut metagenome | biome: human gut; feature: human-associated habitat; material: faeces...
TATCCGGTTGCGGATATTGAGAGGATGATCGGCGGAGAATTCGATTTCTTCCCTCTGGCACCGGAAGGAGTCAAGAACAGCTGCAACATCAGCGACTGGCCGGGCCTTTCATCCATCGCAGGCAAGCCGTCCGGCAAGGGAGAGTAAGATAATTACGACAATATAGAAGACACTGTGACGGGTGACTCTTTCCTCAACTTGAGGCAGGACCATCCGTCACGTGTTTTATGCCCCTCGAGACGCAGCCCGTATTTTCCGGTTTCTTTCAATATGTCCTCAACGTCGTCTTCATAGAAACCGCTCAGCAGCAGCAATCCGTTCTGTTTCAATGACTTTGCATAAGTGCGCAAGTCCATCAGGATAATATTGCGGTGGATATTGGCAAGGAGCAAATTGTACTTTCCGGCCTGAAGAAGCGAAGCGTCTCCGCAATAGGTTTCCACCTTGCGGCCGACGCGGTTCAGCCTTGCATTGTCATAAGCCGAGCGCGCAGCGACAGCATCTATGTCAATGCCGAAAACTCTCGAAGCCCCCATCTTGGCAGCCAGAATCGCGAGCAGAGCAGTGCCGCAGCCCATATCCATAACCACATTGTCGCGGATTTCACCGGCACATTCCAGCATCGTCTCCATCATCATATAAGTGGTTTCGTGGTGGCCGGTGCCGAACGCCATCTCAGGGCGGAGACGGATATTGTATCTCGTCCGCGGAGTGGTCCTGTCATCGGCCTGCTTTATGGTTACCTTGCCATCCACGACAATCGGCTGAAAAGCATTCTCCCACTGCGCATTCCAATTATGGAACGGCACTGGAGCCGCCTCGAACGAGGTCTTGAACGGCAGACCGGAAAGCACAGCCTTCAATGCGAACCTGTCGAACTGCGGCTTCTGGATATAACATTTCACATCACTTTCGCCTATCACGAAAGAGTCATAAGGCAGGTCCGAAAGCATCGCTTCCAGAATCTCCGCATTCTCTTCAGAAAAAGGGTCAATGCTGACCTTTACCTCTATGTAATCGCTACTGTCCATTTTCATTGTCCTCTGCCGGCAAGACTGCCGCCTCACTATTTTTAGCCTGACGTTTCTGTTCACGTTTTTTGCGGCGGGCCGCCTTCCTGTCCTCGCGGGTCGCATTATCCTGGACGAACTGCTGCTTCTGGGACTCATCTTCCTCCTCCTGCACTACAGGAATCAGGCTAAGTGAATCCATACGCGCATTCAATGCAGAGTCCACAGGGGTGTCATAGGCCGTCTGGAGCGAATCCAGCATCTTCCTGTGTCCGCCTTCCAGTGAATCCAGCTTGGCATCAGGGTTGAAGCCCATGGCGACTTTCTGCGAGTCGATGGAGCTGCGCATCTGGACATTCTGCTTGACAGCCAGATCAACACCCTTCGTAAAGATATTGTGGATAGAGCGGACAAGGTTCATCTGCAGCGTGTCTATCTGCGCCGTGAAAACAGGCACCTTGGTATTCTTGTACTGGGCCTTGCCTATACGGTACTTCCAGTTGTCGAAGTTTCCGAAGATATTTATTCCGAAGCGGAACGGAATCGGCGACTTGAGCACTGAAACGTGATACTTGAAAGACTGGTCGAAGTTCTGCAGTCCGCTCATTGCCAATGTGTAACGGTCGATCTTCAAAACGAACGGGAACACCTCCAGCTTGTTGTCGCTGATAAGACCGCTAACTGACATGTCGGACACCTTGCCCATCTTCTTGTTCTTGAACATCAGCAGTTTGGCTAGCTTCATGAACTCAGGGCTCTCTTCCAGGACCACATCCCTGCCGCTGATTTTCATGATTCCGTTCATTGACTTGGTAACGAAATTCATATTGGTATCCAAGTCCGTGGTAGCCGCCATTTCGCAGTCGAGCATACCCTTGAACGAAGTAAGCATAGGCATTATCGAATCCACCGCCGGGAACAGCTGGACCACCTTGTCCGCCGTGATGTCGGAAAGATTCAGGTCGAAACCGGCCTTGATGTCCTGCTTGCTCTTGGTGGAATAGAATCCCTCGAAGAAGATATCTCCCATATTGGAGGTGGCCAATGTATTGGTCAGCTGGATACAACGCTCTTTCATCGTCATGTCCGCAGCAAGCCAGGTCACATTCAGATCAGAGTAGTTCACCTCATTGGCCTGGAGCGAGATGTTCGCTATCAGGTTCGCCGGAACCACCACGAGAGCATAGGCACTGTCCTGGACCGTTTCGTGAGCCTGTGAAACCTTGGCCAGATATGTGGCATCATCCTCCGAAGAGACATTGGCAATGGACTCCGGAGTGAACTTGGTGCCGGCCGTGTATGCGGTAAGCAGTTCATTGGCATCAATCTTCTGCGACGTCAGTTTCAGGTCCAGTTTCAGCGGACCCCGGCCGAGCAATGCCCTGCGCAGACCGCTCAGGACGCCGTTTGCCGAGATATCAGACGCTCCAGGCCTGAATGTGAAATTGTCCAGATGGACAGCATCATTGGTAACCGTTCCCCTCACATCCTCGACGACGTTCTTCAACGGGAAATATGGAGTGATCACCATACCCTTGCTGATATTGAGACTTCCGGCCAGATCCCACTCCTTCAGATACTTGGCCATCGTTTCATTGAGAGTTATGTCAATGTCCTTCTTCCGGAAATCCGCCTCCTTGATGAAATCCGGCACCGGACGTCCTGCCATCCTCGCCCTTATCATCTTGACAAACAGCGAATCGCGAGGCGTTCCCGGATAAACCCTCTGCAACGAATCCAGGAAATGATGTCTGTGCTGGTTGCTTTCATACGCAGTCATCACCGCCGATGCAGAGAATTTGGCATCCTTGAAACCGTATCTGTTCACACCTTCACGGGCGAATATCCTCGAATTGGAACTTGACACTGACAATCTCGGCTCCAGCTTGTCCCCTCTGACTTTATGCGAGAAATTGAAAGTATTAGTCGAGCCAAGGATGCCTGCAAACAGGGAATCCGTACCGTTGAACAGAAGTTTCTTCATGGAGACCGTTCCCACCAGCGGGTGCTTATCCCCCTCCAGTTCGCCTGAATTTATCCGTGCTGCATTCTGGGCTTCGGCATTGACACCGGTGACATTCACCTTAATATCCTTGCCGCATGTTGCGAACAGCGAGTCCACCTTGGCCGTAAGCGCCAGAACCTCAGTACCTTTCGGGATACTGCTGTCCACCTTGTTCTTTATGGTGGAGATGGCGATTTCAGGGCCGCCTATCCATGCGTCCAGGGTGTCCGCCTGAGATTTCACCACAATATTCCTGCTTCTGACATAGCCGTCAAGCCGTGCCTTATAGAAATTGTACATGTTCAGCTGCGACATCCTGATCTTACCGGTAAGCACTCCGTCCAAATCTCCGGAAACGCTGTAGCCCAACGAATCCGGCACGAACGCCATCATCTCATCGAGCGACGCATAAGCGATTCCCTCAATGTCCATAAGCGGGTCATCCCCCGCAAGGTCGGACACCGTTCCGGACACATCGAGATCGAGACCGCCGAAGTTCAGACAGACATTGTCAATGTTGACATCCAGTTTCCCGACATTGTCCGTGGCGGCATTGATGTCCGCCGCTACTGTTCCGGAAGGGATTCCCGGATAATCCACAGCGGCTTTCGGAAGCACCAGTTCAGCTATCAGCTCAGGCAACGTGTTCCTGGCAGGGTTCCAATATCCGTCGCAGAGCGCCGTAAACGTGACTTTCGCATCCGTCTTGAGCTGCTCGGCTTCAGGGAAGAAATTCTTTCCGAAATAGTCTATCAGTTCCGAAACGCGGCAGTCATTGATAGAAGCCTCTGCCCTTACATACGTGCTGTCCCCATAGTATGCCACATCGCCCATTCCCTTGACATTCACCGTAGCCAGGGAAACCTCGAAGTCACGCCACGAGACCTTGGCCGCCTCATCCGATTTAGGGAAGCTGATGTCACCTTTGACTGACAGCGGAAGCATCACACGGCCATATTCGCTCATTCCGAGGAATGTCTTGGCGGTAGCGTCCACGCTCATGACCTTGTCCTTCTCATGAATATGGAAATGATCCATGGCCACAGCCAATGTATCGGCCGGCAATCTTCCGGACACGAAGAGGCTGTCCACCTTGAGGCCCAGCCGGTTGGCTGATGTCGAGACATTGGTCAGTTTGCCGTCGAACTTGAGCTGCTTGAGGAAAACCGCCGCATAAATGGTGTCGGCACAGTCGGTATAGACTATCTTCGGCCGTCCTGTCATATTGATCTTGTTCACGACTATCGGGGGCAATGAAGTAGCTGTAGTGTCGCTGTCCGCTTCCTCGTCCACTACCGCCTGCACTTTCAGGACATTCCAGTTCGCATCTTCACCGCCATAGTAATGCGCGAAGAAATGCGGTTTGTCCATGCTGACCTCACGGATATGGATTCTTCCGAACAACGCCTTCAAGTAATTGACTGACAATGTGGTCTTGCGGATAGCCGCCAATGTGTCAGCAGATTCCGCCCTGCCCGCATGGCGAAGGATTCCGTCAATGCCGACTGAGTCGTAACGTGCATACCTGTCGTGAGGGTATGTGACCACCACATCCTCCACATCGAGCTGAAGGTTCGGGAAACTTTTCAGCATGGACGCGCTGATTTCCCCTATGTGCACATCGGCGTCCACATATTCCGGAATATATTTCTCCACCATTTTTGTCAAGAACGAAGAATTCAGCAGAAACTGCAATACCACGAGCAGCGCCGCCCATATTCCGACCACTGTGGCCACTGTAATTTTAAGCCAGCGGAACCACTTGCTTTTCAATGACTTATTTTCTTTACCTCTATCCATATCCATTTATTGCCAGAAGTACTTCCATTCTATTTCACCAAACTTACAAATATAGTGAAAGCTGAGAGAAAAGGAAAATGATATTATCCGCCGATAGGCGGGAAATGAAAAAAGCCAGCTGGAAAACGGATTTCCAACCGGCGTATATCATTTTCAGATATATTAACTGTACAAGGCAGGTTTACTGCTCGTCCTCAAGCTGCAGATGCTGTACGTAGATAGCCTTCTGAAGCTGCTCTCTCTTCCTGACAGATGGTTTCACGAAGTTCTTTCTGGCACGAAGCTCGCGGATAGCACCTGTTTTTTCGAATTTCCTCTTGAATCTCTTGAGAGCTCTCTCGATGTTCTCACCTTCCTTAAGCGGTACAATAATCATATCTGAATCACCTCCTTTTTTTTAATAAATTCCTAAAACCGAATGAGTTACGTGTGTCCATCCTGAATTAGCGGGTGCAAAGTTACAACAATTATCCGGATTTCCGACAATCATTGACCGATTTTTTCCTGAAAAATTTTCATTCCGTCAGTAGCCTTGGCCATGATATGCTGGATCCTGCTGTCACGGACATTGACCTGACCCGGATCGATCAAATAAATCGGCGTGTCGAGCGACGCGTAGCGGTACAGGCCCGCTGCAGGATAGACACTCAGCGACGTGCCGACAATCAGAAGGATGTCTGCTTCGGACACTATGTCAATGGCTCTTTCGATTTTAGGCACCGGCTCGCCGAACCAGACGATGTGTGGACGCAGTTGGTGGCCGTTCGGGGCCTTGTCGCCAAGATGCACCTCCGAGTAACCGATATCGAAGACAGTCTTCTCTGAAAATCCGTCTTCTTCATTGCAGCAGTTCTCCGGCCTTACTTTTGTCAATTCCCCGTGAAGATGGAGGACATTGGAACTGCCCGCCCTCTCATGAAGATTATCCACATTCTGCGTAATCACATTGACATTGAAATTATCCTGAAGCGAAGCGATGGCACGGTGTGCGTCATTGGGTCTTACCCCTTCGAGCTCATGCCTCCTTATATTATAGAAGTCGAGCATCAGGCCCGGATTCTTGTACCAGCCCTCGATGGACGCGACTTGCTGCGGGTCGTAATTGTCCCACAGACCGCCATTGTCACGGAACGTGCTGATTCCGCTCTCGGCGCTCACACCGGCGCCTGTAAGCACCACAAGTTTCTGTTTCATAACAGTTTACGAATTAAAGTAATATTTTCTGAGCCAATACTCGAAAAGAGGGTCCTGCACGGACGACTCGTCCTTGTCATTGAACGAAAGCACCTCTTTCTTCATAAGAGCTTCCTTGAGCCTCTTGACATTGGCCGAAGAATTAAGTCTGTAGTTTTCAATGACTTCCGTCGTACTGAACTTGACATTGCCGTCGAGCACCGCCTTCAGGAAACGCTCCTGGAATCCGGTAAGGTCGTCCATAATGGCCTTGAACCGCGGCAGATTGGCAGAAACCATACAGGAAAGCGCATCATTGAAAGTGATTTCACTTATATAGCCCTTGGACAATGCATCGCAGATGAAGAAAAAACTGTTGATATACCATATGTTGTTGCGGAACAGCCCGCAGACCACCTGTATCAGGTCACGCTCGATGACCTTGCCGCCCACAGAAAAGCCTTTCAGCACATGATCCGCTATTTCGGCATCGGAAATCATTGACAATGAATACTTTTCCACGCTCTTCCAGAAAAACTTCCGGCGCATGAAGATACTCTCCATCGCATTGACCCTGGAGCCCAGGAAAATGAAGGAGCAGCGAGGAGTCCTGGCCTGGATGCGGGCAGAAATCGACGCGTCCAACACACTGAAGAATTTCTCGCCCTCGTCCGAGTCAATGTTTTCGAACTCATTGAGGACAATGATGAACTGCACATTCTTTTCTTCGGCAATGCGGAAAGGCAGCTCAGCCACGGCGGAAATCTCGGCCGCTCCGACCGGAGCATTGTCAGAAAAGACTCTTCCCGTAACAGAAAACGACTGCGCGTCAAACTCCAGAGATGTACCGGCCAGATACTTGGAAGCATTGTCCTGATAGTCCTGCGGGACTGTGGAAACGGATGAAATCACGGCACCTGCAAACCGCCTTATGAACAGCTCGGCATCGTGGATATTCGTGAGGTCCAAGCTGCACATCAGAAACTGCTTGCCGGAAGTCCTCATATTGAGCAGAGTCTGCTGGACAGCGGACATCTTGCCTGATTTCAGAGGACTCCAGATGGCGATGCTTTCACCCTGGGTCAGGAGATTTGACAATGTAATGCAATCAGAACGACGTCCGATGAAATACTTACCGGTCACATAGTCAGCAAACTGGAATGGAGTATCCATACGTTTAAATTTTTCGAGTTGCACAAGCAGGATTGCCTGGCAGGATTACCAAGCAATCGTCGAAAAAGTGCCCAACGGGTTTTGCACTAACGACTTCCGGAAAACAAAATTAGTAAAAAATTTTGCGGAATGGCAGAAATCCATTAAATTTGCAGTCCAAAAATAAAATCAGATGACTGACAAGCCTTATAAGTTCCGTGCAGAAACGGACGCTTGCAGCCGAAACTTAATAAGTTTTTATATAATGTACGCAATCGTTGAAATTGCAGGCCAGCAGTTCAAAGTAGAAGCTGGTGCAGAGATTTTCGTAAACCGCCTCGCATCGAAGAAGGATGAGACGGTAGAGTTCGACAAGGTTCTTCTCCTCGATAACGAAGGAGCAGTAAAGGTCGGAGTTCCTTACGTAGAGGGTGCAGTTGTAAAGGCAACAGTTCTCGCAGATGACGTAAAGGCAAAGAAGGTTATCGTTTTCAAGAAGATCCGTCGTAAAGGATACCAGAAATCAAACGGTCACCGTCAGAAACTTACAAAGATCCGCATCGACTCTATCGCTTAATTTTTTACAGATCGCTAAATTAAAGGAGAATTTGAATTATGGCACATAAAAAAGGTCAAAGTAGTTCTAAGAACGGTCGTGAGTCACAGAGCAAACGTCTCGGATTCAAGAAATTCGGTGGTGAGGTAGTAAAGGCCGGTAACATCATCCTTCGCCAGAGAGGCACAGTCCACAACCCTGACAAGAACGTAGGTATGGGTAAAGACCACACTCTTTACGCCCTCGTTGACGGAACAGTTCTCATTACAAGAAAGAAAGAGAACAAGTCATACGTGTCGGTTGTCCCTTTTGAGAACTAAACTCGAAGGGTCTTGAAAGACATTGGAGGATTGCACTTCGAGTTTCGGTGTGCGGTCCTCCTTTTTTCATTGGAAAGCATATAGCAGACAAAATTAAATCATAAATATCATGTTGACACTTAAGATGCTTCGTGACGATCCGGATTTCGTAGTCAGGAAGCTTGCAGTCAAAAACTTCGACGCAAAAGCAATCGTCGATAAGGTTCTCGAACTTGACACACAGAGAAGAGCTCTCCAGACTGAGAGCGACGGTCTTCTTTCTCAGCAGAAGCAGAAGGCAGGTCTCATCGGAGGACTTATGAAAGAAGGCAAAAAGGCAGAGGCAGAAGAAGCCAAGAAAGAGGTTGCCGAACTCAAGGCACGTTCTACAGAGCTTCTTGCAAAGGCTGACGCTACAGAGAAAGAACTTGAGTCACAGCTTGTTCTCCTCCCTAATATTCCATGCGATCTGGTAGTCCCTGGAAAAGGCGCCGAGGACAATCAGGTGGTCAAGATGGGCGGCCCTGAAATCAAACTGCCGGAGAACGCGCTTCCGCACTGGGAACTCGCCAAGAAATTCGACATCATCGACTTCGACCTCGGCGTAAAGCTCACAGGCGCGGGCTTCCCTGTATATAAAGGCAAGGGCGCGAAACTCCAGAGGGCATTGATCAGTTTCTTCCTCGACAACAATACTGCCGCTGGCTACAAGGAGATCGAACCTCCTGTCATGGTCAATGCAGCTTCAGGTTTCGGTACAGGCCAGCTCCCTGACAAGGAGGCCCAGATGTACTACGTAGGTCTCGATGACTTCTATCTGGTTCCTACAGCTGAAGTGCCTGTAACCAACATTTACAGGGATGTCATCCTGAACAATGACCAGTTCCCGCAGAAGCTGACAGCCTACACTCCTTGCTTCCGTCGTGAGGCAGGTTCTTACGGAAAAGACGTTAGGGGCCTGAACAGACTTCACCAGTTCGACAAGGTGGAAATCGTCAGAATCGAGAAGCCGGAAGACTCTTATGCAGCTCTGGATGAGATGATTGCACACGTGGAGAGCCTCGTGAACAAACTTGGTCTCAAGTACAGGATTCTCCGTCTTTGCGGTGGTGACCTGAGTTTCACATCTGCCATCACATATGACTTCGAGTTGTGGTCAGCAGCCCAGGGAAGATGGCTGGAGATTTCTTCAGTTTCCAACTTCGAGACATACCAGGCGAACCGTCTGCACCTCAGATACAAGGACGAGAACGGCAAGATGCAGCTCTGCCACACATTGAACGGAAGTTCATTGGCTCTGCCTCGTGTCGTTGCAGCAATGCTTGAGGACAACCAGCAAGAGGACAGAATCGTCATTCCTGAAGTTCTCCGCCCATATACCGGGTTCGACTACATTGACTAAGACAAGTGAAGACGATATTGGGAATAGACCCCGGAACCAACATTCTTGGCTTCGGGATCATTCGTACAGAAGGCAGCAAGGCCGAGTACGTGGAGATGGGGGTCATTGACCTGAGAAAGGAAAAAGACCCTTATCGGAAGCTTGTGCGCATTTTCAATGAAATAGGTGAAGTCTGCGACAGGCACTCTCCGGATGAGATGGCCCTGGAGTCGCCTTTCTACGGAAAGAACGCGCAGGTGATTCTGAAGCTCGGCAGGGCACAGGGCGCGGCAATGCTGGCCGCATCCACCAGGAACATTCCCGTTACCGAATATGCCCCGAGAAAGGCAAAAGAGGCTGTTACAGGCAATGGCGCAGCATCCAAGGAGCAGGTGAACAACATACTTCAGAGGACGCTCGGAATCGACATTGAGGAAAAACATCTCGACGCGACTGACGCGCTGGCTATCGCGATGTGCCATCATTATCAGCTGCTTTCACCATTGGCAGGAATAAAATCTTCCACTTCCTGGGAAAAATTCATTGCCCAGAATCCCGACCGTGTAAAATAACTGCATTTTATTCCATATTTTTTCACCGGGCTCTTAAACTTATGCGGCTCCGGTGCGTCTAAATTGTCGTTTGGGTCTGATTGGTGCCCATCTATTTTGTAAAATGAACGAACAATGAAGAGAATCATTGCTATGATGTGCGGGCTGGTTTCAATGCTCGTGCTTTCTTTTGGAGCGTCTGCGCAGACACGGACTGTGACAGTTGTGCTGCAGGACTCAGGAAACGGTGAGCCTGTGGGGTATGCCACGGTATCTCTCACCAAACCGGGAGCAACTTCTGCGAGCAAATACGCTCTCACGGACGACAAGGGCAAGGCGACACTTGAGAAGGTGCCGGCCGGGGCTTACACATTCAAAGCCGAATTGCTTGGCTACAAGACATTTACCAAGGATATCACGGTGAAGGACGCTGTAAACTTGGGTATTGTGAAACTCGATCCGGACAAGCAGGTACTGGATGCTGCGAGCGTATCTGCAACCGGCAATCCTATCGTGATAAAGAAGGACACCATAGAGTACAACGCCACTTCGTTCAAGACCACGGACAATGACATGCTTGAGGACCTGCTGAAGAAACTCCCGGGAGTGGAAGTAGGGACTGACGGCTCCGTGACAGCCAACGGCCAGACTATCAGCAAGATAACAATCGACGGCAAGACATTTTTCCTGGACGATCCCCAGTTGGCTTCCAAGAACATCCCGGCGAAGATTGTGGACAAGGTCAAGGTCGTTCAGAAGAAATCCGATCAGGCTCAGTTCACCGGTATAGATGACGGACAGGAAGAGACCGTCATCGACCTGACTGTGCAGAAAGGCATGATGAACGGGCTTTTCGGCAATGTGATGGCCGGCGGCGGACACGACTGGCCAGAAAACACCGCTAACGGAAACGGCGACTGGAGATACCAGGGCGCAGCATTCATCGGAAGATTCACGGACAAGAGCCAGCTCAGTATCATCCTGAACGGCAACAACACGAACAACCGCGGATTCAATGACCTTGCAGGGTCAATGATGAGAGGCATGCGTAGCGGCGGTATGGGCCGTGGCCAGGGCGGCTGGGGCAAGAACAACGGTATCACCACCTCGTGGATGGGTGGCGTAAACGGTTCCTGGGACCTCTTCGGCGACAAGATGGACCTCGGTGCCAACTACCTTTTCAACGGCACCAGGGCTGACGTAAAGGAAAAAAGTGAGAAGACCACGTTCCTGGATGACGGCTCAAGTCTTATCTCCAACAACGACGGATACAGTCTGAACAACACATACGGGCACCGTTTCGGTATGCGCCTTGAGCACAAGTTCTCGGACAATACGTCTATCCTTTTCCAGCCTCAGTTCAACTTCGGAAAGGGTGACTTCACCGAGTTCTCGAAATTCTCCACGGACAGCAGAAGCAGTGCCGATGCGGCTTCAGTGAACAAGAATGAAGGTTTCAACAACAATACGGGCGACAACAACAACTGGACTGCGAACGGATTCTTCCTGTTCAGACAGAAATTGGGACTTCCTGGAAGGACATTGTCCCTCAACATTGACTATAACTTCAGCAACAACGACTTGCGCGGGCTGAACCAGTCATTGACAAAATCCTTCGGAACCGCAGGTGACGGCTCTGATGATGTCAATGAAATAGTCAATCAGCGCTACGACCAGAATTCCAAGTCTTCTTCGATAAGCGGCAGGCTTGTATATACTGAGCCGCTGGGTGCAGGGTTCTATCTTGAGGCGAATTACCAGTATAGATGGAGCCAGAACAAATCCACCAAGGACACTTACGATTCTGCTGATACGGGTGCGGAATTCAGCATTGCAAACCACCCGTACTTCACCACGGGAACAGGGAAGGACAGCAGCGGAAAGGACATCACCGTGAGCGAGACGAGGAACGCCCAGTATTCCAATGATGTGCTGAACCAGTACCAGACTCACCGTGCAGGTTTCAACTTCATGTACCAGAAGGACAAATTCAGGGCCCAGGTCGGCGCTTCTGTAATTCCTACGATTACGCACAATGAGACAAACGGCAAGAGTTATGACAATACTGTCGTGAACTGGTCGCCTTCTGCCATGCTCTGGTACGACATCAATGACAATACCAACCTCCGCGGTTTCTATTTCGGCCGTTCTTCTCAGCCGACTACGACACAGCTCATGCCTGTTCCGGACAATACCAATCCACTTAACGTTTCGCTTGGTAACCCTTACCTGAAGCCGTATTTCTCTCACGACATACGCACCAGAATCGGATATTCGAACAAGAAGAAATTCTTCTCTGTCTATGGCCATATTGCTGGTGGCTTCGTGCAGTCCCCTATTGTATATGCGAGCTGGTACAATACCAACGGCGTTTCGTATTCAATCCCTGTCAACGGTCCGACTTCCGGCAATGCCAGCGCAAGGGCTTTTGTCAATGCTCCTATCGGCAAATCCAATTTCAGCATTTCTTCTGTAACCAGAGGAAGCTGGTCCGAATCGTCTTCTTATGTGGGAAAGACTTCGCTTGACATGAGCGCTTACGGAACCGGCGGCGACTTCGATTATGAGAAATTCCACACGGACTTCCCCAACTTGGACGAGAGCGACCTCTTCTTGAAGAACACGACTCAGACAATGAGTATTATGCAGAGGCTAAAACTCACATATAGAAATGATTTTGTGGAACTTACTGCATCTGGTCGCTCAAATATCGCCAAGTCTTGGTACACGATATCATCGATAAAGATGAATGTCACAAGGAATAACCAGTTCGCAGCATCTATGAACTGGACTATTCCTGGTGGCGTTGGTCTGGTATCCGAGTTCAACTACAACTGGTATAGAGGCTATGCGAGTGCACAGGATGATGAGTACATTCTCAATGCAGAGCTCACGAAACTGCTTTTCAAGAACAGATTCACGCTTTCGCTCAAGGCCTACGACCTGCTGAACCAGTCCAAGAACCTCTCCGTAAGCGATTCCGCGAACTATCACACCGAGACCTGGAACAACACGCTCGGCCGCTACGTGATTCTCTCCCTCACGTGGAGATTCGGCAACATGAACAATGCCGCCAAAGGACGTAGGGGTCCAGGTGGCCCGGGCGGTCGCGGTCCAGGAGGTCCTCCTCCGATGATGTAGTCACCGGGCCGCATGAATCCGAGCCTGACATATACACCTCCGCAACACACGCGGGGGTGTTTTTTTTCGGCAAGACCACGTTTGACGTGTGGAAAATGTTTATTACATTTGTGTAATCGGGCGAAAACACTACAACTTAGGGCAATGCCCCGATACTGATTCTCTCCATATCGGGTGAATCCACACAGACAAGCAACAATGGGAAAGATCACAATCAAGGATATAGCGCGGGAGGCCAACGTTTCTGTCGGCCTGGTTTCGATGACGCTGAACGGCAGGAGCGTGGTCAATGCAAAGACGGCCAATGCCATCATGGAAGTGGTAAAGCGTCTCAACTATACCCCGAACAAGGCCGCGTCGTCTCTGAGAATCGGTTTCCAGAAGACCATCGGAGTCATCACGCCGGACCTTGCCAACCATTATTTTTCCAATGTCTCCAGAAATATCGAAAACATAGCGTATGACAACGGCTACACCGTCCTGTTCGGCAGTTCTGACGACCGCATTGACAAAATCGGCCGGCTGGTGGATGCTTTTCACGCTGACGGCGTAAAGGGGATCCTCATAAGCCCCTGCGACGGATGCGAAGACGAGCTCCGAAGAGCTATCTCATTGGGTATCAAGGTCGTGCTAATGAACCGAAATCTGCCAGAGCTGGAAAACGCCGGGCGTGTGCTGCTGGACAATGACAAGGCCATCCGTATGGGCCTGGAGCATCTGCTTGCCAATGGCTACAGGCATATCGAGATGATTTCGAACAATATCCAGCTCTCGACATTGAACATAAGGGAGGACAGCTACCGGCGGGCAATGAGGGAAATGGGGATGGAGCAGTTCTGCCGCGTGACTTTTGTAAATGAAGCGGATGACAATGAAGTGGACGCGGCATTGTCCGAAGCTGTCAGCCGCGGGGCCGATGCCATATTTGTTCCGCGTGGCTACTTGGCGCTCTACGTCTGCAAGAGCGCGAAACGCCTGGGCATTCCGATTCCGGAAAAGCTCGCTCTGATGGGTTTCGACGGAGGTGAGACTTACCACATCATCACCCCGACCATCACGCAGCTCTCCCAGAATGTGCTAGAAACTGCCCTGCAGGCGTTCAACATGCTGACTGACATGATGCTCCACTCCGCCCCGGGTCACGACGTCTATCTGGAACCCCGCCTCGAAATCGGCGAATCCTCCAGCAGGTAATCTTGTTTTCAGGGTTTGTCTTTAGACATAAAGGCCCCAGAGCGCTGTGTAATGGCGGTTCTGGGGTTTTCTGTTGTGCAAGCATGTAGATTTACTGAAAATGACGTGCTGTGTGAATGGATGGCGGGCGCAAACGGGCCGGAGGTGCACACGGCGGGGGCAAAAGAGCCGAATCCGCACACGTGAATCCAACGACGTGGGCAAAAACCCATGATTCGCCCCCGCAATGATCAATTTGAAGGACGACGGGGGCAAAAAGGGGTGATTCTGTCCCCGTCGTTTGAAGTCCACCACCTGCCAGCCTATTTGAACTGCAACTCAAACGTTAGACAAAACCAAACACTTGACCCATGTCACGCCGACGAGCGGGCAGCGGCGGCGGACTGGGCAAGATTTTGCATTTCTAGCCTCTTTATTCAATAAAATTTCTTTAAAAGTAGTATTACCATTACCGAATGCGTCAACGTACTTTGGTTCAGTCTTCAGCGTTGCCATATAGACATATGATTTATAATAATCCGAATATGTCGAAGTCCAGAAGTTGGATTCAATTTGGCCTTGAGAAGGTAAACCAACATAGTCAACCCGACCATTTTTGGAATCACGTGAACTCGTAAGAGGAATATAATGTCCCAGATATTCATAACCTGCCTTATTGGCGGACATTGTAGCCTTGACTGCTACAGAGAGGAATTTCTCCGCTTCGTCCTTAGAGCTGACACGCCATCCTGCCGGACATGGGTCGTACAGTGTCTTCTGACGCTCTGCGTCGCCCCAGAGACTTTTATACGAAGCATCGTCTCCATTGATCCAAGTATCAACGCCTCCGAAAGAACCTCCTTTAATGTATTTATACGGATGTTCTGTCGCATAAGATACATACACGCCATTCTTCGTAGTCTTGTCAGAAGAAATGTCGTCTCTTGCAATAAGATTCCAAGCATTATCAATATCGAAACCACCATCTGACTTGGTCTTATAACCGAACATTTGTCCATCCAAATTCTTTTTGGAACTCTGACCATTTATCTGCAGTGCTTTAACTGGAGTATATGTCGGAGCACAGAACAAGGTGTTAGAATATTGGCAAGGCAAACCATGAGCATAGTCAGATATAGACGGGAACGGATCCTTACGGCCCCACTGATAGTAGTTGCCGACCGCATAGGCAGGTTCATATTCGCCTGTCGAACCAACACCGGAAATTACCGCGCCGATATTACGGTCCATGAACACCTTGCCATCCGCATTGACTGCTGTAGCTTCTGGGTCATAGCCCTCTGCTGCCCAGATAGTCCAGCTCCAGAGAAGCGTCGCATTGTTGATGACTTTGTTTTCGTCTGCCGTGATAGAGTCATAGGTAACACCATCTTCAGCAAACACTGCGATGACAGCATTGCCAGGGACAAATGTTTCAGGAGTAGAGAATCTCACATATCCATCCTCACTCAATGCAACGGAAGATACATCGACAGGAGAAGCATCTACCCAATTATTGCTGGTCTGAAGAGTATTGTACCACAATACAAGTGCGGACTTAGGAGCAATCTCATTGGATGCAATAACATCTGACAATGCGGCAGGAATAGCGCCATTTCCCTTCAATTGGGCATTGAACTTATATTTTCCGGCTTTGGAAATCAGATATGTATTGGCCGTCTCAACAGAACTGAGATCCTCGTAAATATCCTTGGCAACTTCCTCGGTCTGGGACAAAGAAAGTTCCGCCTTTGCTGACGCTGGAACGCCTTCAGAATTTATGGTTCTCTTCGCAAGTTCAATCTCTTTTCCATTGATTGTCGCATATACAGTGTACTCTTTAGAGGCGTGGCCAGGAGTAATCAACATGTAGAAAGTCGAAGGCTCAGCCGACAACAAAACCTTAGGCTGCACATTCAAAGCAACTCCATTCGAGCCTTCCTCAACATTGATTTCTCCAGTTCCTATATTCAAAGTTCCCTTGGAAACAGTCAACTTTTCATTCTCATCACTGAGGACAAAACGAATTTTGCTGATTTCCTGCGCTTCAAATTCAGAAGAAATGGAAATCGCCAATGCGGACAATGCATGATGGAACGAGAAATCAATCACCTTTTCCACATTTGTCCCGTTATTTCCATTCCACATCGATTCAGCTGTAGAATACAACAGATCATACTCCGCTATATGACTCAGATCGCCTTTTCCAGCCTGATTCTGAATTGACGGAATCGTAAACGACACCTTCGTATAATCATCACCGGCAGTTGCAGAATAAGGATAATACGCATAGAAGGTGTGTTTATATCCCTGATAAATCCAATTCAATTTTTTATCGGAATTATTATACGTAAAGTCAACACGCTCGCCAGTCCCCTTGGAATCAAACCGGCTGTTGTTTCCGATATTTATCAGATTTTTACCGTCTTGTCTAAAACCATACACGCCCAACTTATCACTCTCAAGCCAAGACGACTTAACTACTTTTCCTATCCCCTCGTCAGTCATCAATGTCTTTGTCGATCCGTTTTCTAAGGAAGCTACAACCGTAATAAGCGTATTATCCTGATCCGGTTCATTTACAGAAGTCTTCTGACAGCCGACAACAGCCAGCAACGACAGGGCCGTAATCAAATTCTTTTTCATAGACAATGATTATTTTAGTAGAGTTCATCATAATATCCGTAAGGATCGCCAAATGATAATGGTTTCGGATTTAGTGTATCCACATTCCCGCTGGCATAACCGTTTTCGAGGTTCACATTGAGAACCGCCAGAGCCGGTGATTCATAACGCTTTGGAGCAGCTGCTCCGTTCTGTTTTTTGTTCATGATTAATGTTATTAATTAGTTAAACTTTTATTCTTTCACGCAGCGGACAGGGCAACTTGACGCCAAATACTTGTTGTCTTCAAATTTCACTTCCTTGAGAGTCTTCGGCTGGTTCTTGTCCGCATAATTTGGCGGAGCGACCATCGCAGCAGCATAGGCATATCCGTAATTGTGGGCCGTAACTGATTCCGATGTCCACATATATGATTTGGTTTCATATCCGCAGGATTTCACTGTCTCTGTTCTGAAATGTTTGTTGCTTCGCGAGTCGGTCATCGGAAGATAATGCCCGTCGAAATCATATCCGACAAGATTGGCAGCCAGTGTGGCGCTGCTGAAAACAGTCTGAATAAACGACTGAGCCTCAGCCTTGTTGCAGACACGCCAACCGGCAGGACATGGGTCGAAGAGAGTTTTCTTCGTTTCAGAACCACCCCAGAACGCCCTGTAACTCTGGTCATTGGTCGTCATCCACGGATAATAGCCGCCGTCAGGATATTTGGAATTCAGAATATAGACGTAAGGATGCTCCACGGCATAACCTGCAAAGACGCTATTGGACGAAGACGGAGCCGCGATGCTGTTCCTCTCTATAGTATGCCAAGACGAATCAATGTTGAACGAGCCGTCGTCTTTTGTCCGGTAACCCCAGACCTGGTTGTCCACATTCTTCGCAGCACTCTGGCCATTGACCCTCAGAGCTACGATCGGAGTGTATGTAGGAGTTCCGATGAGAGTGTTGGCGTATTGGCAAGGCCAATAGTTGCAATAGTCCGCAATGGACGGGAACGGATCCTTTCTGCCCCATTGATAATAGTTGCCCACTGCATAGGCAGGTTCATATTCACCTTTTGAGCCGACACCGGAAATCGCTGCTCCGATATTCCTGTCCATGAAGGTTTTACCTCCGGAGATGACAGCCGTCGCATCCGGGTCATAACCATCTGCAGCCCAGATGTTCCAGCTCCAGAGAAGCGTCGCATTGGTGATATTCTTATTCTCATCCACCTCGATATTGTCGTAGGTAACGCCCTCCTCGGCGAATGCCGCAATCACGACATTGCCCGGGACAAATTCCTTAGGCGTGTCGAAATAGACATAGTCCCTGAAAAACACCAGCGAAGAAAGCAGAATCGGGCAGGCGTCCACCCACTTGTTGTCCTTCTGGACGGTGTTGTACCAGAGGACGAGGACGGATTTCGGAGCAATGTCCGCAGAGCCAGTCACTGCCGAAAGCGCTGCAGGGATATAGCCGTTGCCCTTCACTGTAGCCTTGAACTTGTAGAACTGGTTGGCCTCGGAAACGAGGTAGCAGTTGGATGTGGAAAGTTCACCCAGATCCTTGATCTTGATGGCCACATCACCCGGCACCTCATAATCAGTCACCACATTGATCACCTTGCCTGCCGGGAAGCCTCCTTCCGGAACCTGTTTCTCCATGATCAGCTTCTCCTTGCCTCCGATGACCGCAACCAGCTGCATGGTCTCCCCTGCCAGCGCCGGGTTGAAGACCATGTAAACATGCGATGCTGCCGGCCATGAAGTCGCAAAATCGCAGTCCAGACGCACCTCAGGCGAGGTTGTCGCCCCTGTAAGATCCAGTTTGCCGGTACTCAGGTCAATGCTGGCGTTCTCAAATGCCACGGCAGCATCCTTGTTGGAGGTGCAGCGGAAAATCAATGCATCCAGCTTCATCCTGGTATCAGTGGTCAGTTCCAGATCCAGTACGGAGAAAGCATGATGGAAAGTAAGGTTCACCGCATCATCGGATTTGGTGACATTCTCTACGGCTGCCCAGATGAAGTCATTTTCAGCAAGATGCGCTGTAGAGCCGCTTGAGTACTGGGACTGTAAAGCCGAAATCCCCACCTTTGCCTTATGCGGGTCCGTACCTCTGTCGGCATTGAAAGGATAGCAGGCATAGAACGACTGCGGGGTATTGTCACCGGCCCAGCGGATTCTCTGAGCACGGGACTGATATGAAAACGTCGTTCCGGTACCTTCCTGGTCAGCGAGATATGCGCTGTTGGACTGGAGGGACTTGCCTTCAGCCTCTGTCCAGATTCCGATTTTGTCGGATTTCACCCAAGCGAGTTTCAATGCATTGCCGTCATCGGTATGAGTCACCTTGCTCTGTACATCCTGCTGCAGGAAATCTGCAGAAAAGGCAGGTCCGTCAGACAGGATGTCCTCATCCATCTGTCCGTTCTTGGAACAGCCGATCAGGGCAGATGCCAGGGCAATCATTGATATATATTTGATATTCATAATTTTACGCATTAACAGTTTACCATTTCCATTTATCCATATCGTCTATCTTTCCGCCTCCAGGGTTAGCCTCTGACGGGTCGTAAAGTGCGGCGTCAATGAGAGGTTTCAGAATCCCTTCCATAACAAGGAATGCCTTCGCATTCGGATGAACGGAATCAAGGTTCAATGTTCCGTCGGCATTCTTGCCGAATACCCAGCAATACTCGTCGGCCAGACCGTTCTGATCATTTTTCAGAGCGCTGTGGTAATCTGCATAACGATAGCCTCTCTCGGCAGCATAAGCCTTGATGAGCTTGTTTGCCTCGATAACCTTAGATGCGATGTAGTCTCCGTCAAACTCCGCTTTCCATGCATCCGGTTTCCACCACATGCTCCTTGTCGGACAAATCGAACCGAGTATGACAGGAACTCCCATATCTTCGGCAATCCTGGACATAAGGGCGATGTTGGCAAGAAGATTCTCCTTGCTCACGTGAACCCGGTAGCCATCACCGGACATATTTTCAGCAAGGTCATTCGTACCGCAGGTAATCACCACACATTGAGGATTGTCATCTACGATGTTCGGACCGAAACGGTCAATCATATTGCTTGAGGTCTGTCCATCGATTCCACAGTTAAGGTAGCTGTTCTCGGTGAAAAAGGACAGACGCCCGCGGTCTTTCCAGGTCCTTGTGATGGAGTCGCCCATAAGTGCTGCCCTGTGACCGGTCTGTTTGCCGTATCCCGGAGCTTTCCCGTCCACATTTTCCTTCACGCAGCGAAGTTGCAGTCCGGCACCGGAGTAGCTGTTGCTCTGTGTGATCTTGGCGCCTGCGCCGTTCGAGCCGACAGATGAGCGGATCGGATAAAGAGAGTTGGCGACACTTGCAGAAGCCATCATAACTTCACCTGAAGCCGAAATGACTGAGCCACCGAAACCGGCCTTTCTCTGTCCCGCAAATGGGAAATAGAGGTCATATTCGGAAACATAGACTCCGTGACCGCCCGCAGCAGAACCGGAAGAAGCGAAGAATGTCGCATAGGCATCTGCTGTCGGCACTTTCCAACCTGCCGGACACGGGTCATAGATGGTCTTCTCGTTGCTGATGTTGTCAGTGCTGCCCCAGAGATAGCGCCACTGCTCATTGTCCTGAATGGATTTTGCCTGGAAGTCGCCTTCTCCGGAGAACCAACTGTATTGAGGATAGACAGCATCGTTGTTGCCTCCGAACATCCACTTGTGAGGATATTTTACGGACTCGTCCACGGCCTGCTGGAGCGAATAGCCCGAACCGAGTTCAGCATGGAGCATCCTGGCGTTCTTGGCCCTGTCGGAAGAGAAGATCTTGTCCCCATCGACTTTATATTCATCCAGGGTGGTGTAAGCAGGGTTGCCCCAGCCTTCCTGTACATTCGTAGTCGATTTATATTCAGATGCTGCAGGGAACGGATCCTTACGTCCCCACTGGTAGTAGTTGCCGATGGCTCCGGCTGCCTTCACATTGTCAGAGACATCCTTTGCAGAAAGTCCGAGCACGGCTCCGAGGTTGCGGTCCATGACCGTATAACGGCCGGCCTTCCTGGAAGTCGCATCGGCATCCCAGCCTTCTACGGCCCAGATGTTCCAGCTCCAGACGATTTCGCCAGACTCATTCAACGCAGCGATCACGGCATTGCCGTTCACAAAAGTCTTCGGTGTCTTGAAATAGACGAGACCGTCAACTTCGTCATACATCACGCTTCCGACAGAGACAGGACTTGCATTGACAAATCCGCCCTCGCCTTCAGGGATGCTGTACCACAGAAGTTCTGCTGAAGAAGGGGCCAAAGCGGCATCGAATGCGGTGCTGTGCGGTTCCCCGTCGCAGCTCCAGCTGATGCTCCTCGTACTGCCGTTGCCCTTTACCTTCGCATTGAAAGCATAGAGGCAGTCAGCCTTGTTCACGATATAGGTGTTGGCAGTACCGTCCGCGCTCAGGAGCACAGGGTCTGCGGTCATTCCGACATTGTAGGAAACGCAGGTTCCCGGCTTGAATCCGCCTTCCGGAACATCCACGACAACTTTCTCAAAGTCAGCACCTTCGAGGTCGCAGTCTATGGTCAATGTCTTGCCGGCATACTGCGGATTAACATTGACAATGAACTCTGTAGCCTTGCGCCTGAGATATACAGGTGAGGCTGGCTTGACATTGATCACAGAACTTACCGAGTCTATTTCAGAGAGGCTGGAAGTGAACAGGTCATATTTGGCATGCTTGAAGGCAAGTGCCGTTCCGTCTTCGCCTGTGAGCTTGATGGAATTGCAGGCTACAGGCAGATTGGAAGAAACATTGACCTTCACAAAAGAGACCACAGGTGAAAGGGACATTTCGAGGATGCCGTTGTCCGGGCGCTCAACTGATTTGACTGAAGATACGAAGATCTGGCTTCTCTTCAGCTGCGTCGTGGTCAGAGGAATCGACACCACCTGATTCTCGGATACCGAAACCGGGATGGAGGCCGCATCCGTCATCTTGGTAGTGAACGGATAATACAGGGCCACGTCATATTTCTTGTCGTCTTCCCATTTGAGCTTGTCAGCGTCACGGAGCGGGAAGAAACGGGATGATGCGGTGGATGTATATGCGTCATAATAGGCATTGTCATTCAACGCCGAACCGGTACCGGCTTCGGAAACGAACACCCCGATACGGTCGGAAACCGCTTCCCAGGTGATGACAGCCGACTCAGAAGGCGAGGAGGCTGACACCTTGAATGAAATGTACTCCGAAGAAGTTATCGGCGCATCTTTCTCCGGCTCATTCGCTTCTTCTTTTCCGCAGGCGGTCAGGGCCAATGCGGAAAGAAGCGTCATATATATTATTCTGTTTTTCATCTACTATATTATTGAAGAGTTATCTGATAGAACGAATCTGTTCCAGAATAGTAGTCCTTGGATGAGAACACGCCATGCGTCCACTTGAATTCGCTGACAGTCTGGCCGTCCAGTCCGTCGATGCAGTTGCCCTTGAACGAATATGGCTTGTAAAGCTTCATCACTCCGTCAGGAAGATTTATGGCACAGACATTTTCCACGACCTTCTCGGATTTGTAAACCGGAGCGCCACTTTCGTCTGTCATCGGGTTGCCGTTCTCGTCAGTGGCCTGGACAGGCATCTCGTAGGACAATGTCCAGATCTTGCTCTTGTAGTATCTCTCGTAATTGTTGAACTCAGGAAGAGATTCCCTAGTAGCAGTTCCGATCACCTTGCCGTTCACACAGAGGTCGAATGACTTTTTGGTCACGGCCTTTTCGCTGTCATGCACCTTGGCGATATAGCTTTCAGGTGTTTCATCGCCGGAAAGCGGTGTGAGACGTATTCTGTTGAATGACTTCAGGCCTTTCAGGATGATCTCGTCATAGTTGTCGGAAATCGACATGACGGTGAACTCGAAATCACCGCCCCAGCCGCGATATCCGCCACCGTTCGGGCCTCCAGGGAAGGAGAAGAAATGTATGTAGTCATTGTTGGTGCAGAATTTCAGCATCGGACCGGTACCCAGTTCCACCTTGTATTCCGACTCCGTAACAGGGTCAGCCTGAGGTACGAAGCCTGCTCCCTCGAACCAGACTTTCACTGTATAGTCCGGTGAGAACTGCAGCACGTAAATCCATCCTCCATAACGGAGATCCTCATCCGGGAAATACTCCATAACCCATGTTTCGCGGGCTACCAGCGCACTGCGACAAAGCTCGATGCGGTCTTCTGTACGTTGTGCGGCCGTCTCGTCGAAGATTCTGGAACTCTTGTAGCAGGAAGCCAAAGAGAGCAGCATCATCGCTGACAGAATATATGTTATAATTCTTTTCATATCGATTCGGGTTTATTCGTCAAGTGATTCCCAATCCAGGCTGTCCAGCTGAGCGATACGGCGATGATAGATTTCACACCATCTTTCGGAATCCACTCCGTAGGAATCCTTGAGCCATTTCTTAAGCATGTCAAACTTCTTTCTCATGAGCGGACCGCCGACTGGACCGGCCTTGGCTATCATTGCCTCTCTTTCCTCTTCCGTAAGGGAAATCAGACGTCCGCCGGTCTCTGCCACATCCTCGCTGTAGTGGGAGCGCGCATAGTTGCTGACAAATCCTTTCTGATAAGGGTCATCGGTAAGGGAAGTGTAGCGGTCGCCCACATAGTCGCTGAGGGTGATGTCCTTGAACTCTGCTGGAGAGCCGTGGATACCGTCGAGGATATGGGTAAACTCATGGAGCATAGTGCCCGCGATTCTTTCCGCATCCTTATGGTATTCGAAGAAGTTCACGCCGAGGATATTGATCTGAAGGCCGTTCTCCGCAGATGCAAGGGCGGTGGAACCGCTGCTGCTTATCTCGAAACTTCCCACGAGGAAGAGCACTTTCGGGAAATATGATTTCACGAACAATGCAGGATCCTCGGTCTCGTCTCCGGATGACATCATCTCCACCATGGCCTCAAGTGTCGTGAACTTGATAAGTTTGGCGATCATTATCGACTCCTTGATGTTAGGAGGTGATACCCAGTAGTTGAAGCTGGTCTCCCTGTCCGGCATACGGTATTCGAAACGGACATTGTAAGGCTCCACATAATTTCTCTGCAGCCATGAATCGAACTCGGTATATCTGTGGTTCTCTTCCTTGAAAATGCTCTCGGAGCTGACTTCATCCTTGGTGCAGGATGCCATCACCAGCACAGAGCAGGCTGCCAATATCATTGATATATACTTTTTCATCTTCATTCCTCCTTAAAGATATTTGACGAAAGGATGGTCAGGGGTCTCCGCATTGTTGCGCGGGTTCGGCTCCAGACCGGTTTTTATGGACTCGGAAGGAATCTGGAATGCGCGGCGCAAGTCATTGTAAGGCAATGTGACAGTAGCCTCGAATCCTGAGGTCGTAGCGTCGTCGTATTCGGTGTCGTCGAACCTGTCGATGGTGATTCCGTATCTCTTGAGGTCCATCCAGCGGAGTCCTTCCTCCAGAGAATCGATCCTCTTGCAGAACAGCAGGCACTGGGTCATATTTTCCTGAGTACCAGGCTCTACAGTGAATCCATGCGGATGAATCGGCTTCCTGGAAGTAGGCTCTTCCCTTGTATATTCCTTGATGTACAATGATGAAGAAGGGTCGCCGTACACCTCATCGATCAGCTCGCGTGTCAGATGACGGATTCCGTTGGTTCCGACCTTGTACATTGAACAGCTCCAGGTATCCATATCTGCAGCAGCCTTGTCATATTCCTTGAGCTGGATATAGGCCTCAGCCCTGTTCAGAAGCACTTCATTGGCATCGAGGGCCACCATCGTGCTGCGGACATAACCGGTACCTGCCACCGGATCCACGACCTCCCACTGGGAAGGCCATTTCGGCCAGTACACCTTGTTGGTTATGAGGTCGGCCCAGTAGAACGGAACCATCTGGTAGATATACTGGGTATTGTCCTGCTTGCCGGTATCATAGGCACCGCCCATAGGACGCTTTGCACGGACAGTCTCCATCTTGGCGATCCTGTTGGTGTGCGCATATCTTCCGCCGGTAGCGGACCATGCATTGAACAGACCGCCGTTTGCAGAATAGAGCGGAATAATCAGCAGGTTCACCTTGTTCGTAGGATTAATATAGTTCAATGCCCTGGTATCATAAGCCCAGGCCATCTTGCTGGTCGCAGCCCAGTCACGGAGCATTTCGGAAGGGTTAGTGCCGAGCACCACATTTGCAGCCTCAACTGCCTTCTCCCACTGGTTGCTATAGACGTAGAACCTGGTCGCAAGCGCATAGCCGGCTTTCTTGTTGAAATGATATTTCGGAACTGACCATGCCTCGTCGTTCAGAAGAGGAAGTCCTTCCTCGATATCCTTCTGGATCTTCTCATAGTCCATGGCAAGAGTTCCACGGCTATATTTAGGATTCAGCGTGGTCTCCGGCTTGTCCATATAGGTAACTCCCAGATACTGAGACGCATACTGAGGATGATAAGGGAGACAGTAGATCATTGTCAGACAGAGGTGAGCGTAAGCGCGGCAGAGAAGTGCCTCACCCTTATAAGGGAGCATCTCCTCAGGAGTACCCTGCTCGGCAATAGCCTGAAGAGCGGCATTCGCGGTGGCAATCATATTGTAATATGCCTGCCAGGTGTTCACGTTGCTCTCGTTGTCCGCTTCCTCTATCGGTTCCCAGTTATAATTCTGTTCAATGAGTCTGGACGTATTCTTGTTTCCTTCGCTGTAGAGTTCGCAGTTGTCCGACGCATACTCGAAGAATCTCACGTAAGTTCTTGAAGCATAAGCGGAAACGAGCAGTTTCTGTATCTTTTCAGTCGAATTCAGTTCAGTTCTGTTGTCCGGAAGCTTGTCCAGGAACTTGTCGCAGGAAGTCAATCCCCCGATCAGAGAAAGAACTGCCAATGAATATGTTATAAATTTCTTCATATCCGCATTGATTTAAAATCCTATCTTGCAGGTCAATGTGAACTGCTTCGGCATCGGAACTGCGACACCGCCGGCATTGAGGAACTCAGGGTCCTGTCCTTCCAGCCTCTTGTCGGCATACAGAAGACAGAGATTGGTTCCCTGTATCTTGAATGAAAGGCTCTTCAGTCTGAGCTTTTCAACTGCAGTCTTAGGAAGTTCATAACCCAATGAAACCTCCTTGAGCCTGATGAAATCGCCCTTGGCAATACGCTGGTCAGAGTAGTTGTAGGCATTGTAGGCAATGCTGAGATTGCTGATGCTGTTGTTCTGACGCTTGCTTGCGATTACAGGCACATTGGTAATGTTCTCGTCACCCGGGTTGATGTATCTGTCCATGAACTCTCTCGGCATGGCGGTAAGGTCCGAATAGCTGTTGGAGAAGATAGGGTCCAGCCTTACCACATTTCCGAAGGAGTAAGTCATGAATACATTCATCGTGAAGCCCTTGAACTTGAACATGTTACCGAAACTTCCGGTAATGGTCGGGTCAATCGGCCCCTCATACTTGAGGTTGCTGAAATTATTCATTTCCTGGAACTGGATGTTCGTGGAAGTTATTTCCCCGTCCTTGTTCAGGAAAGTCGGGATACCCATCTCGTCAAGTCCCATGAAACGCAGTGAGAACACGGCGCCGCGAGGCATTCCTTCCATAGAATAGCCCGAACCTGTCAGATAACTGATCATTGTCTGATAAGTCTTGAGCTTGGTCACGGTATTCTTCATGTGCGAGAATATGAAGTTCGTAGTCCAGGAGAAGTCCTTCTTGACGATATTCTTGGTGGTAAGCGAAAGCTCCACTCCGGAAGACTTCATGGAAGCCACGTTTCCGTATTTGTTGGAAACACCGCCAAGTCCCTGAGTGACAACACTTCCGATAAGGTCGAAGTTATTTCTCTTGTAAGTGTCGAATGACAGGAGGATGCGGTCATCGATGAAACCGAGGTCAGCTCCCACATTGAACTCATGCTTCTTCTCGTATGTAAGCTCGGAGTTCTCGATGGATGACTGATAGAGTGACGGCTCCTTGATATTGGTGGCAGGACGCCAAGGAGTGCTCGGATAGAACAATGCAGTAGAGTTGTTCACCCACGCCGGGCCCCTGTCCGCTGTCAATGAATATGATACACGGAAGTTCATGCTGGACAATGCAGGTTTCAGCGCATCGAACCACTCTTCCTGATCCGCAGACCATTTGCCGGCGACGTTCCATGTAGGCAGCCAACGGGCGCTTCTCGCCCTTCCGAGTCTGTTGGAACCCTCGTAACGGAATGTTCCGTTGATGGTGTATCTGTAATTGTATGAGTATGAAGCAGTAGCGGCAAAAGCGACATTGCGCTCGTGCGTATTGTTCAGGCTGTAGTAATATGAATTCTGCTCAAGTTGTTTCTTGAACAGGTCCAGGATATAGAACGGAGTCTCACCTGCCTCGTACTGGAGTCCCCATCCGTCGAAAGAGCTTGCGTGCCTGTCCAGTGAGTTGACTTCCACCGCAGCGAAAGCATTGATGATATGCTTGTCGGCAATGGCGGTATTGTATGTTCCGGACGCTCTGAAATCCACGCTGAGCGCTGAGTAGTCATTCTTTTTCAGGATACCTCCCTGAGGCAGTACCGTGTACTTGTCCCCTGTCGGATTGTCCGGGTCCTTGTACAGGTAAGGGTTCGCGTTCATGATGATCTTGGTGGCAGCAGAACGGTAAGCCTCGGCCTGGTTGGAATTGTCCCTGATATTGTGCTCAGTCATTGACAGCTGATATCTTACGGAACCGAGGGCGGACAGTTCGAGACCTTTTATCGGCTTCGCCTTGATCTCCGCCTGAAACTTCGTGTCGAGCACGGACAGGTCAATGTAGTTGTTCTCCAGCTCGCGCTTGATATTGAACGGAGCATAATTCCTGGTATAGAATTCGTCCGGATCCAGTGTCCTCGAAGTACGGAGGGCGTAAGAATACGGGTTGATGTCGAAGTCACGCTTAACCGAGCCCTCAACAAGGTTTGTGGAAGACGACAGCGAACCAGGTGCCCTCTGCTGCCTGTATGAGGCGTTTCCGATGATGTTCAGGGTGATGTAATCCTTGAATATCTTCTGAGATGTGTTGAAAAGCGCGGTATATCTGTTCACCTTGCTCTGGATAGACCAGCCCGGATCGACCAGTGCGCCCAGAGACGCATAGTAACTGCCTTTCTCAGAACCGGAAGTGATGCTGACAGAGTGGCTGTGCTGCACCGTCGGACGGAAAAGTTCGCTGAACCAGTCTGTGTTGCGCATCTCTGCCTTGCGGAGATATGCCTTTCTTCCTGCTTCAGTATTCTCAACCAGATATTTTCCGGTCGTGGAATCGTATGTGTTCATCAACTGGGACATCTTGCTGTAAACACCGCCCTGCGAATTATATACGCTGCTGGTGAAGTTGAGCCATCCCTTCTGGTACATTTCCTCATAGACCGACATCTGCTCCTGTGAGTTCATGATGTTGAACTCGGAATATGAAGGGACAAGACGCATGGTATATTCACCGTTGTAGTTCACGCGGGTCACGCCAGGAGTTCCTTTCTTGGTGGTCACGACAATGACACCCGCCATTGCCCTTGCTCCGTAGATGGAAGTCGCGGAACCGTCCTTGAGGATCTGGAAGGACTCGATGTCGTCAGAGTTCAAGCCTGCTATCGCGGAACTGATCAATGTCGTGGCATCTCCGGATGACAGGGAATTGGCATCCACATTGACCACATCCTCCATTATGACGCCATCGACCACCCACAGAGGCTTGGAATCTCCGAAAATGGAGGTGGCACCCCTGACTCTGATCTTAGGCGCAGTACCGAAGGTTCCGGATACGTTCTGCACCGACACTCCGGCTGATTTTCCTTCGAGCGAACGGCTGATTTCACCCACACCGCTGATATTTACATCCACGGCTGAAAGCTGGTCGGTCGCTCCGGTGAAGAGACGTTTGTCAGTGGTGGTCATACCGGTAACCACTGCCTCAGAAAGCATTTCCGTGCTTGTGGAGAGCACGAAGTCCACTTTTTCTGCAGCAGGTTTTGTGACATTGGTATAACCCAAGCAGGAAGCCTCGAGCTTGGCTCCTGCAGGGACTTTTGTCAATGTATAATTACCGTCAAGGTCCGTGACTGCAGCATTTCCTGTGCCCGCCACTGCCACCACGACACCTATGAGAGGCTCGCCGGCATCGTCCTTGACTGTACCGCTGACTGTCAATGTCTGCTGCGCGAAAACTGAAAACGTGCAGGCAAACGACAGCAGCAATGCTATAATCAATCTTTTCATAAGCAGCTACTATTCTGTATATTCCTTGGTAAGCACAAGTTGCTGATATGCTACAATACGTGTGGTGAATGCAAAGAATCTGTCACGACTCCACCAGATATTCAACTGCTGAGGGATATCGTTGCTGTTCAGTTTGGCATTCTCGAATGAAAGAGTGACTGTGTGGTTCACATCATCGAATACAGGTTCGGCATCCCAAGCGGCACGACCCTCTGTAGAGAAGATGTAGAATCCTGACGGATTGGACGAAGTCGGCCCGTTGAAATGCACTGAGTAGTACTTGTTTGCAGCCTCATCTTTACCGAAGCCCTGGATGCCGATTCTTACTTTACCGTCCACCAGCTGGGCTGAGAAAGGATAATTCAGGAGCTCGCCTTTCTGAACCGTAACCGAGAATGACTCGTACATCTTTTCTGTCGCGAACACGAAATCGCTCTTGTCTCCGCACTCATCGGCGTTCTTCGCCACTTTCCAAGTGCCCAAGAGATAATACCAGTCCGGTTTCTTAGGGAGTGTCAATGTTACATAAACAGGTTCAATGCTGTTGTCTGAAGGGGTGATGATTGCGCGTCCGGAGAATGCTCTGCGGCTCTGAGCCTTGCTTACGATGAATGTCACACCGCTTGTGGATTTCTCGAACGAGAAGACGCCATCCGGATTCTCAGGGATTTCCACGCTGAAATCAGATGTGCACTTTACAAGTGTCTGCAATTTCTGGTCGGAATCAGAGAACTCCAGGATTGATTCACTTATGATGATTCCCTTGAACGGAGACTGTTTCACTGAAAAGTTGACAGAATTGCTGCCTTCAGCATTGATGGTAACATCCGCAGTGCGCTCTGTATCACCAGTATATGAGAACACATTGAACAGAACAGAAGAACCGGCAACGCTTACGCGAAGCCAATCCGGCGCAGAAGACTCGGCCGTCAGTTTGAGGCCGCCTGCTTCAACTACAGCAGTTCCGAATCCTCCTGCAGCGTCGAACGACGTAGCGGAAACACTCTTCAATTCAATCTCTGGGACTGAATTGTCTTTGCTGCATGACAGACCGCAGAAAAGCGCGGCCGCCAGAGCGATGACTGATATAATTTTTCTCATCATATTGAATAATTATTTTACATATTCTATTGCGACCTGTGAGTCCCCGTTCAGTTTTGTTCCTGCCAATTCGATATGGACATAGATGAACTGATAGGTCCTGTCGCGTTTGTATTCCAATGGGATCTCCACTACCGGATTGTCCTTGCCGATTTCGACATTGATGTCCTTCTTGACGGAACGTACCCAGCCGGCAGCATTGACCTGCACACGCTTGAGGGTGACATTGTCCTCACCCCTCTTCCATCTGAATCTCAGGGCCTTGACCGGAATGTAATCCTCAGGCTCCATCATGCGGATGATCAATGTGCTGCTGTCTCTCATCTCGAATGATGTCCAGCCGGAAAGTCCCTGGCCTTCAAGAGGTTCAATGTCTTTCGCAACATTGACAAGCTCCTGTGATTCCTTCACAAGGTCCTTTACCGGAACGAAATCGGAGAGTTTCTTCTCCTCAGTGAAATTACCCTCCCAAGCGGCGAAATCAAATGGTTTGCCTTCTTTCTTGGCATCGAAGAAATGCTGCCATCTCGGGATATAGTAGTCGCGGATAAGACCTGACCAGATCTTGCATGCATAGTCATTGAGGCCGGCGTCAGGATAGCTAACACCCCAAGTAGTCACGATTCTGCGGCAGTCTTTTTCATATTTGTCGCTCTCCTGCTGGCTGTCACCCCATCCGCGGGCAAAGTCGATCCATCTCTGCATACGGGTTACAGGGTTCTTGTCCAGAAGTCTGTCTGCGCGAAGCATCAGGTCCTTGAAGCGGACCTCCATAGCGGCAGCCTTGTCATTGTCTCCGGCAAGATAAGCCTCATTGATCTGATTTACGAGCAGGTCTGCCTTGCCGAACGCATAGAAGCCGGCCCACAAGGCGAGGTCGGTGAGATATGCATCATTGTCACCGAGTTCCGAAGCAGCCGCAATATAGGCTTCAAGAGCCTCGAAGTGCGCCTTGGAAACCACGTAACGGCCTCCGAGACCGTAGAACGGCTGTCTCTGAACTACGTACTGTGCACGGCTTGAGCACATTCCGTAAGAGCTTTCGAGCATCTTGTTCCAGAATGTCATCATCGTCTCAGGACATTTTCCGTATCTGTTGATGGTATAATTCCTCAGCCATTCGTGTATATCCTTGTGGGAAGTGCTCCACCACGCATCGGAAAGGATTTCGTAGATCACTTCGTTGCTCTCCACGCCTTCAGGAGCGGTGCCTGCGCCGACAAGATTGCCCATATTTGCGGAGCTGAGGGCATTCAGATGGCCGTTAAGGTAGAAGTCCAATGCGCCTGCAGGTGCAGTACGTCCGCCGAAGTTAGGCACGGTACTGTAGATCCACGGCTTTCCGTAAATGCCTTTCGCATAGTTCCAGGTATATTCATTCTCCCAGATTCCGTAGTTGAAGTCCACGCTCAGGTCCAGAAGAAGCATCTTGTCATCAGGCACCTTGGAGAACAATGCCTCGATGCTCTCCGGGTCCCAGATATGTCTCTGGTAGCCGAACATCCAGCCCTGGAGCACCCAGATTGCGTCCGGATTTGCAGCGGCAATGGACTGATACAGAGACTTTCCGTAGTTGGATATCTGAGTATAGCGTTCCTTGGTGCCACGCTCGGCGAACGGGACCTTCATTTCATTGAAACTGTCGGCGAGGTAGTATTTGCCTTTTCCGAATTCCTTTTCCCATTCCTGGATATATGTCTTCGCGATCAGCTGGAACAGCTCCGTTTCAGGAGAAATGAAATTGGATACATAGTACGGGCCGTCATCCCAACCGGTGTGGATGAGGTTCGCGTCAGGATACACGCGCTTGATCGCTTCAGGCACAAAGCCTGCGAAAGCATTGTAAATCGGTGTCATACCGAGTTCACTCATCCTGTCTATCATCTTGTGTTCCAGAGCGATGGTCTTGTCATACCAGCTCTGTGAGAGATGTCCGTCGAGTTCTGACATATTGCCCATTCTGAACCACGGCAGATAAGCCGGGCCTGTCACGAACTTGCCGATTTCCTCATCAGTCAGACCGAGCTTCTTCCATACTCGGGCGAAAATCGCTTCGCTACCGATAGGCGAAAGCGGCATGTTCACGCCGTGAAGAGCCATCCTGTCGAGCTCCTTCTCCCAGTCTTCCCATTTCCAGTAAGGCATGGTGTAGCCGAGGGTGCAGACATTCATATACTGTCTCAGCACGAAAGGAGTAGTGACGAGTTTAAGAGGCTGGTCTGCAAGCTTTTCAGGAAGGTCAATGTTATTGACAGTCCAAGTGGACAGACCATAATGGTTGGATGTCACATAATCATAGAAACCACGGCAGACTGCCACAGCAGAGCTTCCCTTTACGGTAAGTTTGCCTTTCTTCACCTCTGTAGAGAAATATTCGCTTCCCTCCATAGGACCGGTAACTACGAGTTTCACATTGGAAGGTTTTCTTCCGAGAGTTCTCGTGATAACTCCTGAGGCCGCTTTCTCAGCTGCTTTGAAGTCTTCTTTCTGAGACGCTGAAGCGGAGAGGCATAAAAATACCGCTCCGATTACGCTCATAAATTTCAGTTTATTGATTATCATACACTTATAGTTTTATTTCTTGATTTCTCTTATTTCCATCGCATATCCGCCGCCTGCAGCACACTTCTGGACGAGCTTCGACTTGTGGTCAATCTTCATCTTGCGGATAGTGTAAGCCTGTGGGTTTGTCTTGTAGTCCGCATCCGGTGCATCTGCATAGAGAGTGGCCTCATATTTCTTGCCCGGCTCCAGGAAGTCGAACGATATCTTGGAAACGTGGCCTTCAGCACCTGCTGTGGAGCCGACAAACCAGTCTCCTGAATCCTTTACCCTTCGTGCCGTGGTGACATATTCGAAAGGCTCGGCCTCCAGATATCTGGCCTCACTCCATTCCATCACCACATTCTTTATGAACTGGAACGCATCCGGGAATCTCTCGTAGTTTTCCGGAAGGTCGGCAGCCATCTGCAACGGAGAATACATCGTCACGTAGAGGGCCAACTGATTTGCAATAGTGGCATTGACGTGGGACTTGTTGCCCGGACTGAACTTGCTGATATTCATCTCGAAGATGCCTGGAGTGTAGTCCATCGGACCGCCCAACAGCCTGGTAAACGGCAATATGCAGACATGTCCCGGCTTGGAACCGCCGAATGCCTGATACTCGGTTCCTCTGGCAGACTCGTTTCCGATAAGGTTAGGCCAAGTCCTGCACAATCCCGTAGGACGCACCGCCTCATGGGCATTGACCATTATCTTATATTTGTATTTGGCGGCCTGGGTGACGGCATAAAGATAATGGTTTACCATCCACTGGCTGTAATGCTGTTCCCCGCGAGGAAGCATATTTCCGACATAACCGGATTTGACGGCATTGTAGCCGTTGTTTTTCATAAATGTATATGCGGTGTCGAGATGCCTTTCGTAGTTTCTTACGGAAGCTGAAGTCTCGTGATGCATGATCATTTCCACGCCCTTGGACTTGGCATAGTCACGGATTTCCTCAAGATTGAAATCAGGATAAGGAGTCACGAAATCGAAGACATAGTCCTTAAGGTGGCCGAACCAGTCTTCCCAGCCCACGTTCCAGCCCTCGACAAGCACTGCGTCGAAGCCGTTTTCAGAAGCGAAGTCAATGTATTTCTTCACGTTCTCAGTGGTGGCTCCGTGATGACCGTGAGGCTTGACTTTCGTATAATCGGTCACGCCGAGCTGAACGGAAGGCAGATCCCAGGTATAGGACCACTGTGACTTTCCGGTAATCATCTCCCACCACACACCAACATATTTTATAGGTCTGAAGGTTCATTGAGATTCAACGTCATACGGGAAGCGAGAATGTCGCGTGCGTCGTCACTGACAATGATTGTGCGCCAAGGAGTGTTCAGAGGCGCCTGAAGATAGCCCTTTGCACCAGTCGCATCAGGATTGAGGAATGATTCGAAGACGAAATTCTTGTCATCGAGATTCAGATGCATGCAGGCATAGTCCACAAGAGCTGCCTCGTGGATATTCACGTAGAGGCCCTGGTCTGTCTTGAGCTGAAGTGATGTCTGAACTCCGGTCGGAGAGAACATGTTCTTGTTCATGCGCTTGCTGTTCACTTCCCTGATCTGGGAGAGGCGGCAGCTCGTGTAGTCATATTCCTGAGTATAATAGTCGCCCGGAATCCACCACGCGGTGATATCTCCCGGCATGGCGAACTGCGTATGCTCTTCCTTGAGCACAAAATAGACAAGTGACTGCTGCTGAGGGAACTCATAGCGAAATCCCACACCGTCGTCATATACCCTGAACCTGATATCCATCCTTCTTCCGGTCTGACGCTGCATCAAGTTGACTACAAATTCGTTATAATGATTTCTGATGGAAGTCTCCTCACCCCATACAGGGCTCCATGTCTCATCACAATCGCCTCGAGATGTACCGGTGATTTCAAAGTCCCTATCCAGATGAGACTTCAGGTCATCTGACTTGCCCACCAGTTCGAACCCCATACCGCTTGTCAGCACGGCAGGCAATTCGCCGCAATCCACCGAATACTGGGGACGACCTTCTTCTGACAATGAGAAAGAAAGTTTCACTTTTCCGTCGGGAGAATAAACAGTTTCCACATTTTCAGCAGAAAGGGTTGTGATGCCGAATGTTGCAATTGCAAAGAAGGCCAGTAGTCGTTTCATTAACATTAGTGCTATTATTTTACGAAAGATATGTAACTTGAAAATCAATAGCAATATGTAATAATGAAAATATAAACGAATTTAAAACATTAATACTTGATTACCAACGATTTAATCTAAAATATACTACTAAAAAATATAAATGGAAAATAAAACTTTTTTGTGCCTAAATGGATGAAATTCCCTTAATCTGCTCCTCGAATGCCTGAGGGGAAAGAGCTTTCAGACGAGTCCTCGAACGGTACGCATATATGGTGGAACGGGAGTATCTCAGAAGTATGGAAATCCGGTCCGTGCTGTCGATTCACAGACGGTTCAGAGCATAAATCCTCAGTTCCGGAGTCAGGACATACGGGTCCTTGATCGAAATCCTGAACTCCGGCTGAAGGAAATTATTAAAATCCGCGATGAAAGTCGGGAACAATGACAAGAAAGTCTTGTCAAAAACACTGTAGAACGACGCCCATTCCTCCTCAACCACGGCATTCGACTTAAGGTCACGCTTAAGTGTCTGGATATCTCCTGCGATGGCCTTCTTGTTCAGATTCTTCCTGTACTTGTCCAGCCGCTCGATTCTGGAAATGCACTCGAGCATCAGCTGGGTGATATAGGTATTCTTGATATTGCTGGACTCCTTTACTATCCTGTTCGCTTCTTCCTGAAGTGACTGGGACTCAGTGAGTTCGTCTTTCATTACCTCCAGTTTCCTGCGCTGGCTCTTGTTCACGAACAGGAGCACGGTCATAAGCAATAGCAGGAAGCACAGTACACCGAAGCCAGCATACAATATCTTGAGATCCTTCTTCTTTGCCTCTATATAGGACTCATTGACAATGGAGATGAGAGGTGCCAATGCATCCACCTTCAGCCTTGCCTTGCAGAAGTTCGCGTCGTCCAGGGCCTTGTTCAGATAAGAGTAGGCCCTCTTGATGTCCCCGTCCTCGTAAAGCATCGTAGCAAGCATCCTGAGCGCCACATATTCCTTCTTTGCATTGACAATATCCGAATATGCAGAAGCTATCATATAATCCTTTGCGGCATCATTCCATCCTATTGAAAGATAAATATCCGCAATGGCGATGGCTACAGGGCCGTTTTCAGGAGACTCCGGAGAAAGCGAGCCGTACTTCCGCAGTAGAACGTCCAGGGCGCTCTTATAGTCCCCTTCAAGCAGAAAACGCTCACTTTTGCCCACAACATTGTCAGGAAACTGGCTGGCAATGGAATCTTTGTACACGGAGGCTTTGGAACTGTAATACTGTTTCAGGCGCTGGTCAATGCCAAGTCCCTCAAGCGACTCATATATGCTCATATAGAAGAGGTACAGCTCCTCCCTGCTTTTTTCGGACAATGCACTCCGGTCCACCCGGTTCAGAGTTGCCAGGGCATCATAACTCATTCCCGAGGTCATATACTGCTTTGCCAGAGCCAGAGATGATGCGCTTATATAATCCTGACGGCCGAGTTCTTTGGCCGCGTCAAGAGACTTGACCGCATAGAAAGTTGCAGAATCCGTTCTGTACCTGTCGAATGTCTGGCGCATTGTAAAATACAGCAAGTACTTCTGCTCCAATGCTTTACTATGCATCAAGGCCGTCCTGCAAGAATCCAGGCGATCTTCCCTCACTTTGTCATATTCACTTGCGTGGCGGATAACATTGTCCAGGTCAGACAATGTGATTTTGTCCTGAACATGCCGATCAGCACCCTGGCAGAGTGTCGAAAGCAATGAGAATATGGCAAGTAGAGTTTTCAACATAAGAGATGAAGGCTTCAAAATCAAGCGGTAAATTTACTAAAAATATCTACCTTTACAATCGGAGCCGAATGGCAAAGTAAATATGAAACAGAATGGAAATACATAATTCAACCCTGCCTCAGATCAAGCTCGGTATGCTTCAGGCATCGGACCACGCCATCATATTCGACAAGATAGCCATAATAGATGACAATCTGGACCCTAGACAGGAGGACAAGCGGATCGGCGCGCCTGTCAACAAGCCGCTTCCGACGAAGATATTGGTAGGCATCTGCCTGATGTGCATTGAAGGGAGCATTGACCTGAAACTGAATCAGACAGAGTACCATATGGAGAAGAATGACTGTCTTCTCGGAATGCCTGGCTTCATTGCGGAGCATATTTCAATGTCGGGAGAATGCAAAATGATCGTCATCGCAGCAGCACAGGATTTCCTGGGGAAATTTCCGATGAAAGGCACTGAGACAGCCAGTAAATGGATGATACAGAAAGGGGAACCTTCCGTGATACATTTCCCTGATGAAATCTGCAGTTCATTCCTGTCAGGATACAAATGCTTCAGACAGACTTACGATTTGGCTCATCAGGATTACAGGAACGAGATACTTATCTGCTTCCTGCACACGGCATTGGCACTGTTCTCATCTTGGCTGAAACAGACGGGCGAAACAGAGCACGGACTCTCGATTCCGAGAAAGAAGGACCTCGTGATGAAGTTCCTCAATGATGTACACGAATTCTGCAACAAGGAAAGAAGCGTGAGTTTCTACGCCGAGCGATGCTGTCTGTCACCCAAGTACTTCGCCAAGATCATCACTGACGCGATGGGCAGGAAGCCGGGCGACATCATCAAGGACAATGTGATACTTGAGGCAAAGGTCCTGCTTATCGCCAAGTCATACTCCATCCAGCAGGTCAGCGACAAGCTTAACTTCCCTAACCCGTCCTTCTTCTGCAAGTATTTCAAGGCTGCAACAGGAACGACTCCGCGAAAGTATCAGCTTCGCGGAGATAAAGTTTCTGAGGATGCCAAGGATTCTACTTTGTAGGAATGCGGAAGGCGTCAGACGGAAGCGAGGTGTTCTTCTTCACCTCTTTCATCTCATAGGTATTGGTGATGCCCACGGTCTCTTCCATAATCATCTTCACCAATACGCAGTCGGATTTGCGGTAGGTCAGGACAATCTTGGAATAGCCTCTGTGCCCCGCAGCCGAAGCAGTGAGCGTAACCACGTAGCCTTCAGTCGTTTCAGAAGCGGCAAGTTTCGCGTTGTTGGCCGCTGCCACAGTCTCGGGATCGCCTTTGATGCAGTTCACAAGTGTATTTGCAAGACTTCCCATCAGCGCGTTTTTGGAAGTGTCGAAGGTCATGGCCTTTCCACCCTTGTTCATATGGAACTTGTTTCCGTTCACCACCAGCAGCTCGCCGGCAGGTTTGGAATAACGCATCGTAAAATGTCCGTCAGGAGTGAAGTACAATGTTCCCTCAGATGCAATCTTACGGCCTGACGCCTTGATGGTCTTTACCTGAGTGAATTTGCTCTCGATATTCTTTACAGAAGCATTGGCCTTCAATATCTTGGCCACCACAGGCGAAGACGCAGGAGCTGCGGCAACCGCCTGGCCTTCAGCAGCAGAGACAACAGATGTGTGGCAGGACAATGCAGCAGCTGCAAAAGCAGCTATAATGGACATGCATCTCATATTGATTCTATTCATAAAGACCGCCATTGATTCCGATAGTCTGGCCGTTGATGTAGGCAGCCTTGTCTGAAACGAGGAACGCCACGAGTTCGGCCACTTCCTCCGGCTCACCGAACCGTTTGGCAGGAATGGTCTTCTTGAGTTCAGCCTCATCGAGCCCCTCTACCATATCAGTACGGATAAATCCCGGTGCAACAGCATTGACAGTAACCTTTCTTGCAGCGACTTCCTGGGCGAGAGCCTTTGTGGCAGCGATGATTCCGCCTTTGGCCGCTGAATAGTTGGTCTGGCCCGGCAGGCCTTTCTGTCCGGACAATGATGCCATATTCACGATGCGGCCTCTCTTGTGCACCACCATCGGCTGGAGAAGAGGGCGGGTGACATTGTAGAAACTGTCCAGATTGGTCTTCATCACCTTGTACCAGTCGTCATGTTCCATCCACAGGAGAAGGTTGTCGCGACGGATGCCGGCATTGTTCACAAGCACCTCGACGAACTCGTCCGGATGCGCCTGCTGCCATGCTTTCAGGGCAGAAACTGTCGCCTCATTGTCGCTGACGTCGAATTTCAGCAGCTCGGCAGAACCGCCCTCAGCAGTAATCTGCTCCAATGTCGCGCGAGCCGCCTCGTCGTTCGACACATAATTTATTATCACGTGATATCCTTCAGATGCCAGTTTGAGGCACACGGCCTTTCCGATTCCGCGGCTTCCGCCTGTAACCAATGCTATTTTCATTGTCAATGTTTTTTATTCCAAAAGTGCTAATTTAGTAATCCAAAATCTCTTTTTCAAGTGATTCGGCATCCAAGATGAAGCCGCAGGTGATTACGGATGTCTTGGAAACGCCGAGAATGCCGTGCAGATTCAGGCTCTGTCCGGTCAGGAGCAGGTTCTGAACAGGGGTGCGCGGCGAAAGGAACGTCGTGAGCGGGTTGTGATAATCTTTCACCACTCCGAAAGCGGCTCCGTTCGGAGACGACGTATAACTGTGCCACGTGAGTGGCGAACTCATATAGATCTTGTCAATGCAGTCCCTGATGCCATGGATACGGGCATTGAGCAGGTCCAGACACTCATTCAGCTTCTTCTGCTTGACCGCCTCATACTCAGCGCCCCTCGTGCCAGGATTCATCCCGTCCCACTCGCCGACAAGGCTCCAGTCCATAGGAGAGAGTATGTCAATGCATTCCGCATACTTGCCCTGCTTCGGAGGATAGAAATGCACCATGATGCTGTCTGTATGGCTATAGTCAGTTCCCCATAAATCCACGTCGTGGGTATGCACGAACAGGTTCTTGTTCATATACGGCAATGTGTCCGGCTTCAGGATGACATTGGCCGTGAACACGCCGTAGGAGTTCTTCAGATGGGACATCCTGTTGCGGAAGACCTTCTTCACCTGCTTGCACTCTTCGATGAGCCCGACGGTAAGCGCGGGATGGATGTCGGAGATGACCCAGTCAGCGGTGAAGCGTTCCACCTCGCCTGCGGCATTGACAGCATCCACGCTGGAAACGCGTCCGTCATCCGATATGTGGATAGTGTCCGCTCTCATTCCGGTAAGGATGCGTCCGCCACGCGAGCGGAGTTCCTCGGCAAGTTTTGCCGCTATCAATGCGCCGCCGCCAAGTTTGCGATTCTCGTCATATCCCAGACGCCACGAGCTGTCCACGAACGAGTTGGTCGCCTGCACATAGACATACATAGGAAGCGTCTCCCTGTCCAGTTCCATCTTCATCATCGAGCCACACAGGATATCACGCAACCTCTTGTCGGTTATGGAGTTGCACAGGAATTCATACGCTGACTGCCCGAACATGTCGAACATGTCGGTCTCAGGCTTGAACGAGTCGAACATCCTGTCGCCGATCTCCTTCAGTATCTTGGAATATTTATGGAGTTCCTCCGCATGAGTCGGGAAGTATTCGGTCAGCCGTTCAGCAAAACGCAGATGACCAGACGGCACGGGATATGAGGCCACTTCCTGAAGGTCCTTGTCCGCGAAGGAAATCTCATCGAAACAGTCCTTGTCCAGGCATTTCCACGGCAAGTCCATCAGGTCGAAATACTTGAACAGCGAATAGAGCGGCTGTCCCGGTTCGAGTCCCCCTACGTAGTGGAATCCCGTATCGAAACTGTGAGCCTTGCCATCTGAGCCCCTGCGGATGAATGTCTGAAGATTCCCTCCTATCTGGCGTTCCTGTTCAAGCACCGTCACATCGAAACCATGCCTGGCGAGAATGACTCCACACTCCAGCCCGCCGATTCCGCTGCCTATTATTATTGCGCTGTCCTTCATTATTTTGTGATTCTTTTCGCAAACCTTCTGATCTTCAGAATCTGACGGAAGAAGAACGGTTCGAGAGTATAAGTTATAAGTATTGTGGAGACCATTCCCACGAGCGTACTGAACCCGATGGAACGGATTGCAGGATGGGTCGCGAAGAACATTGACAAGACCACTACTATCAACACGAAAGCGGAGAAGAAGATCGCTGTCTTATGCCATTCCAGCAGGCTTTTGCGGCCGGAACGTGCCTCCGCGAGAAGTCCTTCCATCACGAATATGCTGTAGTCCACGCCGATTCCGAAGATGAACGTGGAGATGATGATATTGATCAGATTGAACTGTATTCCGAACAATGCCATAAGCCCCTCGACCACATACCAGCTGAACGCCATCGGCATAAACGCTATCAGCGCCACCAGGATATTCCTGAATGAGATCAGGAGGACGATGAGGACGAAAATGGAGGATATGAGCAATATCATATTGAAGTCATCGTGCACGATGGACACCATGTTTCCGGTGTAATAGAACGGGTCAGCGACTATTATATGAGGAAGTTCAGCAAGCCTGTCGCTCACCTTCATTCTCAGGTCGTGTTTAAGCTTGACCGGCGTGAACACCAGGAACCTTCCGTCATCCATCTTTTCCACCAATGTCGTGCTCAGTCCGTCCGGCAGAATCTGTTCCTCATAGAGCGAGCCAGGTTCGTAGTCCGCCTCCAGCATTGCCGTAAACGGAGCGAACATTGACGGGTCCAGGCCGTATTTCCGGGCAGCACCTGACACGAGTGAAACCGCTCTCTGTGAACGTGTTACGCCATCACCGCCATTCCACCACGAGTTCCATTTGGCGATACGCTCCTGCTGCTCGGCCTCAGGCACGAACAATGTGGATGCCATCTTGGAATAAGACGTGAGCATCCCCGCCTTCTGCATTGAATCGCAGACATTGACAAGAGCCTTATTGTTCACCAATGCCTCGTCGAGGCTTTCTCCCGCCGCAGCGAAATAGACCTGCACGTCATTGCCCAAATTCTTCTTGGCGTACAGCTCTTCCGAAGCCCTGGTCTGCGGTGAAACATAGCCGATATTCTTCAGGTCAGAATCGAAGGTGACCTTGCCGGAGAACGCCACGCCCACGACGATCAGTGCTATCACGCCGCCTATGAGCCACTTGTTCTTGTCATAAGGCATATCATTGAACCTGGCCACCATCGCGAAGACCTTCTCATTCTTGCGTGTATCGTCCTTCTTCAGGAAGTGAGGCAGGAAAATCAGGCCGAAAAGCGTGCTGGCAATCAATGATACGGACGCGAAGATTCCGAAGTCCCTGAGCAGGTCACTTTCCGTGAAAAGCAGGCCAAGGAAGGCTCCGACCGTAGTCAGACAGCCGAGGCAGACCGGTACCGATTCATCCTTCAGCACCGCTGCCGAATCGCCGACATACTTGAAATGCGTCAGAATATGCAGGATATAGCTTATCGCCACGCCGAGGATAATCGACCCGATGCCGAGTGCCATCAGCGACATTGTCCCTTTCAGGAAATACATGAAGGCCAATGCCACGAACGCACCGAAGGCTACAGGAAGCACGTTCATCGGTATAAACGAGAAGCTCCTGAACGACAGACACAGCACTATCAGTATGATTATCAATGAGATGCCTACCGTCATAAACAGGTCCCGCTTTATCACTCTCGAGTTGCCGAAGCTGCGGACCGGTGCCCCGTGATAATACACCTGCGCATCAGGATGAAGCCGGGTAAACGCCTCCGCAAGTGACTCGATTTCGCCGACCAGCTGCGAGCTCGCGCGTGTGTCGAATGCGGTCAATGCAGGTGAGACGAAGGCCAACGCCACTGTGCTGTCGGCGCAGAAAAGGTGCGAGTCAATGATGGTGAACCCCGCTGATGATCCGGTATCTTTCTTTCCGAATCCGAGCGAGCCGGCAAGGACGTTGCGCAGGCCGAGAGGGTCGGTGGAGACCATCTGCGTGGCGGAACCGGTCTCGTCATTCATCACCGTTTCATAGTTCACGGCCATCATGCTGTCCACCGCGTGAGGTGTCAGCAGATTTTCGAACTTGCTGTAGCAGGATGTGTCCACGAATGAAGGCACGTGCGCCATCGCGAAGTCCAGCGCCATGAACGGCAGGTCGTCGTCGATTCTGTAAAGGACATTGTCAATGCAGTGTGACGCGGAATCTCTCACCATCAGCGAGTCCACGAATTCGTCTGCATAGGATGACAATGTATAGATGTCCAGGGTGGTGTCGCGGGACGTTATCTGGATGAAAATCTTGTCCTTGACTTTCAGATTGCCGAAAGCCAGGCCGCTGTCAGAGGTCGCTGCTGACGGAAGAAGCTTGGTAATGTCCTCTTCGTACTGGACTTTCAGTCCGAAATAGACAGAAAAAACTACAAGCGCCCCGAGAATGGTGTACATCAATGATTTACGATTCTCGAAAAACTTGTAGAGTGAAGTAAAAAACTTTGTCATCTTACTATTTCAATTCCTTGAACTTGGACTTCCACTGTCGGTAGAATTCCGGTTCTGATGGTTCCAGAACTCCATCGGAAGTGGTAAAAAGCTGTATTGTGGAAGCCGTGAGCACTACTTTATCATCCCGCTCACGTCTTATCTCATATTCAAAACAAATTTTCGCGCCTCTGGACGGCTTGTATTTTATCGTCACAAGCAGCACGTCATCATAAGAGGCTGAATGCATGAAGCGCACGTGGTAGTCGAAGATGGGGCAATAGTATCCGTTCTCCACTATTGTGACATAGCTGAGGCCATATTTCCGGCCAAATGCTTCACGGGCGTCTTCCATATATTTCAGATAGTTTCCGTGCCACACGACACGGATAGGATCGACTTCCGAGAATCGCACGGCAACTTTTACCGTTTCACTCAATTCCATCGTTGCTATTCTTATTTTATCCAATTCTTCTATTTGCTGAAGTTCAGCTCCGTTCGAGAGGTTTCCCTCTGCTGGAGGGCGCAGGCCCACGCACTTCGTTTCCTTCCTACGTTACCCCCTCCCTAAATCCCTCCCCTCGGGGGCGGGACTTACCATCGCCTTACAGGCTCTAACGTTTAATCGACAATGAAGATCTTGATATCTCCATTGGCAAGCATCTCGCCGCCGGAAAATGTTTCCGTATGGACCAGCGACATTCCCATCGCCTCCCCCGTCACGGTAACACGCGTCCGCAAGTTCTCACCTGCAGCAGGCCTTCTGCTAATCCTGAAAGCCTTGATCTCACCAATCAGCCCGATATGCGGCTCTTCCCCTGCAAGAAAATACCTGTAGCCGGCAAACGCAGCAGCACTCTGGGCCGAATGTTCAATGATTCCAGGTTCCAACAGATGACCGTCAATGCAGAAAACATTGTCCTCCAATACGGTAAGCCCTGTCTCCCCGCCATTTTCATCAGCCGAGAAAAGAGTATCCACCATCGTCATCGGAGGCCGCTGCGGAATGAGGCGGAAAATCTCCTCGCCCCTCGCGAGCACCTTGTCATCCATAGAACCTGAATTCATATTGAAAATCTAATTACATTCTGTCATAGACAAAATCATAGAGGGCGCCGAATGTCTGAATCTTAGACACTTCTGAACCCTGGACCTTGATACCGAAGTTGGACTCGATCAGAGCAACCAGGTCCACGAGGCTCAAGCTGTCAAGCTCAAGTGTATCCTTGATAGGAGCGTCAGGTGTAATGACAGACTCATCCACTTCAAATTCCTCTGCGAGCGCAGAATTGATTTTTTCGATTAATTCCTGTTTTTCCATTTCTAAAATATGTTTATTCGATTATTATTACCTACAGATTACGCACAATCAATGTCGAATTGGTTCCGCCGAAGCCGAACGAGTTGGACAAGAATGTGTCGAAATGCTTTTCAATCCTCGTAGCTGGAATCAGCAGTTTTGCAGAATCCTCATCCGGATTTTCGAAATTGAGGTTGGCAGCGATAAAGTCATTCTTCATCATCAGGATTGAATAGATGACCTCACTGGCACCAGCCATCCACATTTCGTGGCCAGTCTGCGACTTGGTACTGGTAACCTCCACCTTCTGGTCGCCGAAGACATTGAAAATAGCCTTTGCCTCATTGGTATCACCCACGTGAGTAGATGTAGCATGAGCATTGATATATCCGATTTCAGCCTTGTTGATGCCGGCGCGACGGATTGCCATCTCGAGCGAACGGCTCGGGCCCTCCACGTTCGGAGATGAAATGTGGTCACCGTTGCCTGAGAAGCCGTATCCAAGAACCTCAGCGATGATAGGAGCACCTCTGCGTACAGCAGACTCATAACTCTCAATGATGACTGTCGCTGCACCGCCACCCGGTACCAGACCGTCACGGTCACGGTCGAACGGACGGCATGCCTTTTCCGGCTCGCTCTCTCTTGTAGAGAATGCTGAAATACCGTCGAAAGAACCTACTGACCAAGGATTCACCTCCTGGGCACCACCGCAGACAACCATATCCTGAAGGCCGTTCTGAATAAGCAGGGCACCAAGACCGATAGCATGTGAACCGCTGGCGCAAGCTCCTGAAACTGTGAGGTTTATACCTTTCAGTTTGAAAAGACAGCCGAGGTTCATGGTGACAGTACTGTTCATTGACTGGAAGATAGCACCCGAGCCGCAGAGAGTCGTGTCCTTCTTCTCACGCATAGTATCAACAGCATTGACAACAGGCACGGTAGAACTGTCATTTCCATAAAGGAGGCCCACCTCGTGCGAATTCAGGTAATCCTGGTCGATTCCCGCATTGCGCAATGCATCTCTTGTCGCGCAGTAAGCGTATTTTGCCTGCTCCGGCATAAACACTCTCTGAGAACGGGAGAGCTCTTTTCTCAAATCCGGTTCCACAAGTTTTGCGGTCAATGCAGAACGGAATCCCATCGCCTTACGTTCCGGGTCGAATATGATGCCTGACTTGCCGTTGTACAGTGCATCACGCACTTCATCCAATGTACTGCCGAGACAGGAATATATTCCCATTCCGGTAATTACTACTCTATGTTGTTCCATTTCCAAATAATTATCTTGTTATGTAATACTCTTATAATGAACTACTTGCCCAATATATTGTCAATACGGGAGAAGAGTTCCCTCCTGTCTGAACGCAGACGCTCCAAAAGGCCGGATTTTTCTCCGTTCAATGCCTTGATATCCCTGATCAGCTCACTCACCCATCCGGCATAAGCCCATTCGAAAAGGCAGAGCGCAGGGAACAGCGCCACATAGACAATTCCGGCCAGGAGACTCGCCTTCATCCAAGTAATGATGAACGTGATGAGCCCGAAAACCGGAAATATGAACAATGCGTTGAGTGCGATGAGGAAGGTTCCTGAGAACATCTTGTCCTCAGCCCTGTCAGCAAAATATTTAGGTATGAACCACGCGGGAAGCGCCGGCCACAATGCGAACACTGCCAACGGGGCAAGAATAATCAGGACAGCCACCTGCACGAGCATATCCACAAGAGAAGGAGTCTTGTCCAGTTCCTTCTCGGAGAGTCCGCTCTTCTTCAAGTCTGCGTCGAAGGTCAATGCTTCTGCATAAAGATCATTGACAGCAGCCTCGTCAGATGCCTTGGCCGCGTCCAGCGCCGCTACAAGATTCCTGTCGGACTCGAGTTTCTGCGGGAGCAATGCCGGATCCAAGTTCTGTGTCAATGCGTATTTTTCTCCATATGAACTCTGTCTGATGAAGTCGATTGCATCGTAATTCTCCACGTCATCGATACTCAGCATCATCCCCTTGATCTGCTCACGTACAAGTGCATTGACCTGCCTCTGCGCAGTCCTCGGCTTGGTCTTGTATAATTCGTAAAACGGCTTCAGAGATATCGGGGTGCCGTATTTTATCAATGTTTCAGTACGCAGCCATCTATAATCGGAATAATGGTTGCAGCTCGGCAGGATGAAGATTTCCTTCTCAAAGCCACCCATTTCAGCAGCATCGAATGCCATCTTCGTATATCCGTAAGAAAAGGTTCCGAGCCAATGCTTGTCCTGATGTCCGGCTTCAGGGAAAATCACTACGGTATTGCCGTCAAGAAGGGATTTTTCGGAATCACGGAAAGTGGCGCCGTTGTTTTCCAGTGCCTTTTCACCTTCCCAGTTCAGTCTGAAAGCCGGCAACAAGCCGATGGAACGAAGGAATTTGTCTGCGATTGGACTCAAGGCGAATACATCTGCCCTGACTATCAGGTGCACCAGTCTGTCTCTGATGGACAGCAGTACCCCCAAAGCGTCATTCATCGCGTTCTGGTGATTTGAGACGACAAGAAGCGGGGTTCCATCCTCTGGAACATTCTCGGTATTCAGATAATATACTTTTTTGTAGTAGATTTTTTCTGTCAAAAATCTAACATACGCCTTAAACCAGCGATACAACACCGGCATATTGGCCTTTGCCATAAACAATAAAGTTTCTAGCCCGAAAATTCGGGGAGGTTTTAGTCTGTAAGCGTGAATAACATCTGCCGCTTACTTGCACGCATATTTTGCAAATATAGGTATTTTTTTTTATTACTGTCCGCTAAAACTTTTTGACAGCACAAAAAATTAGGCT
>ENA-ORSB01000471-ORSB01000471.1-human-gut-metagenome-genome-assembly--contig:-NODE-471-length-47072-cov-24.061680_pt1 | contig 47072 bp, 35 predicted proteins | sample MGYA00242180_ERZ509144 | MGnify/ENA primary metagenome ERZ509144 (study PRJEB26280, sample SAMEA2338661) | human gut metagenome | biome: human gut; feature: human-associated habitat; material: faeces...
GAGATTCAGCCTAATTTTTTGTGCTGTCAAAAAGTTTTAGCGGACAGTAATAAAAAAAAATATTTGCTCAATGGCGAGCAATTTTGTAAATTCGAAGAAAACTAAAACATTGAAGACCACATGACAAAGACTGTTTATCCGGCAGGTGTGCCGATTCATTTCTATTCCAAGTCCATTGACGGACAAGGCATTTTTTATAGGACAGAGGATAAACTTGTTTTTCTGACATCATTGAGCTGCATTGTCAGGAAGTATGACCTGGATGTGATCTCATTCTGCCTAATGTTCAATCATTTCCATCTGCTTGTTAAAGTGAAGAGTTGCAGTCATGCACTGAAGGCAATAGCAGAATTCAAAAAAGAATTTACTCGTCAATACAATTTGAGGTATGGTCGCAACGGAAGACTGTTTACCACTCCGACAGGATGGGCAGCGAAGGACACATTGAAAAAATTACGCAGCTGCATCATATATATCTGCAACAATCCGGTAGCCGGATCATTGTGCAGAAACGCATTGACATATCGCTGGAATCTATTGGCATATAAAGACAGGCCAAACCCATTCTCTGATGTTATTATGAAGCGGCACTGTCGTAAAAAACTTAAGCATTGCATTGACCTTATCGAGCATAGGTATTCCTGCAACCAGCCTTTGAACTACACAATGCTGGAAAACTTATTCGGCAATCTGGAAGAAAGCGAATTGCAGCAGATTCACGACTATATCGTATCGAGATACAACTTCCTGAACTATAATTCGATGAAATCCTGCTTCAGTGATTGGGAAAGCGCCTTATCGCTCATAGAATCAACTCATGGTTCCGAATATGATTTGAACGAGGATTATGAGGATTATTCCAAATACGTAAAAATGCTTGATATCATGAAGCAACTTGGATACAGCTCAGATTGCCAGACGATTGACAATCTGACCGATGAAGATATCAAGATCATCACCTTACGTATCTATGGAATTCTGAATCCTCCGAGAAAACAAGTTCTGAAATTCCTTCACTTGACAGGGAAATAATGCATAATAACTTTCTGACGCTATGATGAAGTATTTGACAATTGCGGTTCTGAGCCTTGCGATATTAGTCGGTTCTCACCAGATTTCTCGCGTAGAAAGCGACGGATCATGGGTATATATGTACAACGAATCAGGGAAAAAGTACCAGACCCTCAGCGCAAACAGTGTAGGAGATGTCATTGGTGTTGCCGGCAATACATTCACCTCCCGCAACGGCAACTGGATCTATACTTGGGACAAAAACGGCAAGAGACTCAACACCAGTTCCGCCCGATAATCGGTAAGCGTCTACGCGGTTACCGCATCACTAACTCCGAGGTGGAGAGTCCAGCCACAGCATTAGCTGGTGGGGGAAGTCAGTTTGACAGTTTCATAATTAAAACCTTATCTTTGCTCTCGCTGACGAAACAACATCATTATTTTTTATATTATGGAAAAGATTACTACTATCATCGAACTGGAAAAGGCGTTCAGCATTGAATCTTTGTCAAAAATTACTGACTATGACACCTATTTCAAATATCTTGCTGAATCTTTATTTGAGAACTTTGAAATAAGAAACGGTGATGATGTTTATAGGTTCGTCGAAATAGAATTTTATCTTCGAAAAACGGAATCCGAGTCCAGAAAAATTGCTTATGAACGAGAGACCTGTGCGGGCGAATGGTTCCTCCATGAAAATGGCGTTGACATTGCTTTTGAAAGCAACAAACAATTTTACGGAGGTATTCTCATACGGTCTATCAAGAAGTCTGTCTCATATACTGTCGATGGAGAATTTATCAACGGCCCAAGAAAATGTTCTTGGTATATATTTGACGGTTTGAATGCTTTCGCCCATAATGAACGTATAACAAGAATCGAGGAGGCATCTGTTCGTGAGCAAATTAAGTCTAAAGCTTTTACCCGTCAGGGAATAAAAGATGACGATAAATTGTTCCGCTTCACCATTCCGTTTGAATTATGGAACCATAAAGGCTATAGCGGTTTTCCAAAGAAATAATTTCCTGATTATGATTCAAGACGACCAATGCAACAGAGTGTTCTTTTCTGCCCTGCTTAGGGAGCGCTGCCCCATAGCGTTCCTGGGATTGACAGAAGTCCTCGATAAATATGATGTTCCGTGGTCGCTTCTCGAAGGAACCAATGACATCTGGTGCAGGGACTATATGCCGTTGCAGGTGCGGCCGAACAGATTTGTCGCCTACAACTATAATCCAGACTACCTCCAGCACAGCGCAAAGGATAAGTCGTCCATCACTGACGGAAAAACCATTTGTGAGAATGCTGGACTTCCTTGCGAAGACTCCCTTCGGTGGCTTACCCTCGATGGCGGCAACGTGGTCAAGGCTGACGGTCGTGTGATTATGACGAGCAAACTTTTCGAGGAGAATCCTGGAATCGAACTTGCCTCATCAATACATCAGATCCAGAATGCAATAGGCGCGAGGTTGGTTATCTTGCCGTGGGATGTAAATGAGGAATTTGGACACACAGACGGTATTTGCCGCTACATTGGCAATGACCGGGTGCTAATGACGAACTATAAAGATTTTGACCCTGACATGGCAAAGCGTTTCCGCCGGATACTGAATGCAAATTTCAAAAAGGTCATAGAACTGTCCTTCAGCACCCGCAAACCACACAAACACAGCTGGTCATACATCAACTGGCTTCAGACGGAACAGGTGCTGATTCTTCCTAAATTTGGCATTGATGAGGATGAGCAGGCATTCAAGCAGATTTCATCCCTGATGCCCGATTATGCAGGACGCATTGAAATGGTGGATGCCAATGACATAGTTATCCATGGAGGCTGCTTCAACTGTTGCAGTTGGACGATTCGGGAAGAACCTTGCAGGGATTTACCTTCAAATGGAAATATCTTATAAGTAATTTCAGCATCAATCCTGATTCGAACTTATGCGACACATTTTTGGCGCACCCTGTAAAGCATTAAGTATCAATGATATAGCCATTTTCAGAGTTATCAAAATTCCAACTCTGAAAATGGCTTAACTGTTGATATTCAGCGAGTTACGCGGTGCGCCCGCTGTGCCAGAATCAGCTGTTTCTTATGTTTCCATGTTAATCTGTTCTTGACATTTCCCTGGGCAAAAGTACGGAACCGCTAAAAACGCATCAAGACGCAACCGCGGAGACGCTTACTAATGTTCAACATCGTTTTTCAAGACCAGACATGCAGTAGATTCTCACGGGAGCGCAGTACGTCAGCAACTGCGGAGACGTTTACCGGAGCGTAGATCATTTGTACAAATCGCCGAGAGTGCGGAGGGTGTTGTCAACCGGGACTGACGGGTCATCCATACGGATGTCGGCGCTGCGGCCGGTTTTCTTTATCACAGACTGCTCGAGGAAGATGAGCTGCTCAGGGAAAGTGTGATACATCAGGTCCGCGATGTCGTGGGTGTGGTCCTTGTAGCGCACGATGGTATAAGGATAACCCTTGGCATCCAACCTCTTGGCTATTTTGGAAGAACCGAAGAGACCGATATTGAACAGTTGGATAGACTTGTAGGTCACAACCCTGTCCTTGGTTCCGTGCAGAAGAAGCTGAGGGGCAGGAGCATCGGCATATTTCACCTTGCCATGTGTGGAATAAATCGCTCCGGAAAATGAAATCACTCCGGCATATTTGAAACCTTCAGGCATTTCGGAGGCAAGAAACGAATGGTTGCACAATTCGTACTCTGTCTGGAGAGCGATTATCGCACCTGCGGAAGAACCGGAAAGCACCAGGTTGTCGGGATTCACACCGAACTTGTCAGCATTTTTCACAATGAAGGACGTGGCTGAAAACATATCCTCAACACCTATCTGGACTGCTCTTCTGACAGCGCCTATCATCTTGACTCCCTTGGCATTGACACCCTTCAGACCGAGACGGTAATCAATGGAAAAAACCGGATAGCCATTGTCATTCAGGAGTTTGATCCACTGCTGGTAATGAGGCTTGTCTCTGTGTCCGGCAACAAATCCGCCACCGAATGCAAAGATGATGGCCGGCTTCTGTTTGCAGTCAATCTCCGTATAACTGCCTTTAGAAGCAGGATAGAAATCCAGGAACAGATCACAGGTATCCCGGCCGGCGAATTTATATGTGGCAGCAGGCGAAGCCAACTCGACTCCGGAAACCGTCCATTTGTTTGACCGTGCGGAAAGAGGCATTGACACTGAAGCAAGCACCAATGCAATAAAGATTATTCTTACAATCGACTTTTTCATATCATATAAATCTAAAAGTTATTCAAATCTATTTTCCACCCCCATTAGAGCCACACGAAGCAGGTTTACCCCTTACTGTCACCGACCAGCCGTTTTATCGCTTTCACGTTGGAGAAGAAATGGACGGCGATAACCCTCGCGACCGTATAGGCCGGAATTGCAACGAGCATTCCGAAGACGCCTGCCAAGTTGCCGGCAATGAGGAGCACGATGAAAATCTCCAGAGGACTCGCCTTGATGCTGGTGGAATATATCAGCGGCTGGAAAAGGAAATTGTCCACCAGCTGCGTCACGATGAAAATCGCCAGGAGCAATGCTATGAACGCCCAGAAATGCACCTCCACACCGACAGCGCTGAATTTCAGCACCGTGGCAAGTATCGTTCCGAGCACAGTGCCTACGAGCGGTCCCACATAAGGAATTATGTTCATGATGCCGGTGATGAATGCGATACTGACTGCTGCATTGAAGCCGATACGGGCAAATGCCCAGAGGCCCAGAAAGTTAAGCAGAGCTACGCCGAGCACCTCTATCAGCAGACCGACGAAATATCTCGACAGAAGGTGTTCGATATCACCGATGGCGTCTATCACTTTGGACTCGATGCTGTCAGGCACCATTGATCCGACAATTTTTCTGAACAACATAGGATCTTTCGTAAAAAAGAATGAAATGAACACGATAGAGAAAATGGCCACGCCTATGGATACGAATACGGAGGCCACCGATTCTATCAGGCCCGGGATGGAGTTCAGGTCAAACACGCTGCTGATGAACTTTCCGATGGAATTCTCCACTCTGAAATCAGGTCCCAACTGAGGGAGATGCGATATCAGCCAGGCATTTGTCCCATCGACGAACGAAGTGAACGCCGCCACCGGCAACGAATAGTCCGAAGCAGAAAGGTTCACTGTGATTTTCTGCACAATGCTGACCACGATAGGGATGACCTGGACAAAGATGAACAGGAACACGAGCATAATCAGACACAGAGACAGGACCGCCGCGAGCCATTGCGGAAGCCGCCTGCCTTTGATCCTGATGCCGCTCAGAAACTTCATGACCGGTTTCGACAGCAGAGAAAGCACTGCAGCAAGCACGATATAGAGCAACACGCTCCTGAAATACCAGCAGGCCGCAAGCGCCAATGCCGCGCCCGCACTATAAATAATGTATCGGGACAATCTGTCCACTCCCCTTTCATTTTCCATAGCCCAAAGTTAGTTTTTTAATTGTGATTTTCCTATCTTCGCAGTCCGCTATCGCAGCGGCTGAATTCAGAATGAAAGTTCAATAAAACAAACTACCAAGATTATGTGGCAGAGAATACAAACATTATACCTTGCTGTATCAACGATATTGATGGCCTTTATGTTGTTCAGTGTCAAGGCAGTAACCGTCGCAGGAGACGGCACGGTGATGGAAACGTACAAATATCTTACATACATTCCGTATGCGGTTCTCATCATCATTATCCTGCTGCTCGACGTGTTGGCTCTGACGACATACAAGATCAGAGTGTTCCAGTACAGGACCACCATTCTCGTGGCATTGATAACACTCGGACTTCAGATCTGGCTCGGCATAGAATTCTTCGTGAACCTGAGTTCAGGCGATGACAGCGCGAGAATGATATACAAGCTGAATGTGGTATTCCCTATCGTATGCGTCATCTTGGATGTGCTCGCCGCACGTGGAATACTTGCGGACCAGCTGCTTGTGGAAAGCACATACAGACTCAGGACCGACAAGAAAAACAGGAAGAAGCGCTCTTGACGCCTCTTTCTTCATGACTTACGATTGGGATTCATCTGATTCCTGGACTTTCATATGGCCCAGGACATTGCCGAGATACGTTTTCGTGATGGTCAGCGGCGGAATCATATCATTGTCCAGATCGAGTTCATAGCCGTCCTTCTCTTTACGGAGGACCTTGACCTTGTCCATATTGACAATATACTTCCTGTGGCAACGCACGAGACTGCTACCCTTGAAACTTTCCTCGACCGTCTTCAGGCGGCATCTGAGCATATATTTCTTCATTTCGCCCTTGCTGTCGGTGTACCATACCACGATGTAATTGTCATCCGATTCTATATAATAGAGGTTGGAAAGCCGGAGCGACAGCTTCAGGACTCCGCTGTTGTCGAACAATGTTATTTTCTGCTCGTCTTTCGGCAGAATAGGCTCATCTGACACCACATTGGCATAGTTCATAAGCCTGATAGTATTGTTCTTGTCAATGATGGCGAAATACATGCCTGCTATAATATAAGGTATGATCAATGACACGAAACAGTACAGGAACGCATTCAGGAATATGTCCACGAATGACGTATCTGCCAGTTCAATGATGCCGAGGTCATCTCCCTTCACGGAAAAAAGCGCATACAGCAGACATATCACCACGACTTCTGCCAAATTCCAGAGTACATACTCCAGATAATTCATATCCTGCATCCTTGTCGCATACATCAGGCGCTTGCTGAAAATTATGACGAAGAGGCCGATTACAAAAAAGGCGGCTGTGAACAGGAAAGCCTGCGAGGCACCCAGTTCAAACCACACGTTATGTGAAAAAGGAATACTCACCAGCATAAAGACCAGTGAGAAAAAGGCCGTGAATGTAACTGTAGCTATCAGCTGATATTTCTGCCTGAAATAAGCGGGCAATCTATATTTGTCTGACATACTTCATTTTCTATTGTGTCTTGTAAAGGTACAAAATTCCTCAGATTTCTCCAAAGTCCGGCATTTTCACCAAAATTCAGCATGGATTTCACCACTTATTTTGGAATCTCGCCAAAATCCTGCTGCGTAGCAGGCAGTTCACCACATTCATTTCAGCATTGGGATAATAAGGAATATCTTTGCACCGGTATAAAATTAGCGAATCTGAAATATTTTAGACAGTATGAAACTTATCGGAACAGGAAGCGCACTTCCGAAAAAGAAAGTGACCAATGCGATGTTGTCGGAGTTCCTCGACACAAGTGATGAGTGGATAATTCCGCGTACCGGCATCAGAAGCAGGCACGTGATCAGTGATGAGAATCTGGAGGACCTCGGAGCCGAGGCGGCATCAAAAGCTCTCGAAATGGCCGGCCTCAAACCGGAGGATATAGATTATTTCATATGTTCCAATGTCGTGAACGAGTATATGACACCGGGGCTCAGCTGCATCATTTCCGAGAAAATCGGATTGACCTGCCCCTGCATTGACATAAATTGCGCGTGTCCCGGATTCATCTATGCGATGGACATTGCCGAATGCAGGTTTGAAGCCGGAAAGGCGGAGAACGTGCTCATCGTCTGCGCAGAAGAGCCGACCAGGATGACTGACTGGAAAGACAGGGCGACCTGCGTACTGTTCGGCGACGGTGCCGGAGCTGCCGTATTCACCAAAGGAGACAATCTCAAGGGCATCAGACTGCATTCCCAGCCTGCTCCTGACAAGATTTGGGAAAAGCGGGTTCTCGAACCGACACCTTATGTCACCAAGGAAGAAACCTGCGCTCCTCTGCAGATGAAGGGCAAGGAAGTGTTCAAGTTTGCGGTCAATGCCTCCACGACAGAAGTGGAAGCGCTGCTGTCCGAACTTGGAATGAGCAAGAGCCAGGTGAACTACTATATGGTGCACCAGGCCAACCAGAGGATTATCGACGCCATCAAGAAATATCTGGAAGAGCCGGATGAGAAATTCCCGGTAAACATTTCGGACCACGGAAACTCTTCTTCCGCGTCCTGCGCCATACTTTTGGACGAATGCAACCGCCGCGGAATGTTCCAAAAGGGAGATATTCTGGTCTTCAGCGCGTTTGGTGCAGGCCTGCTATCCGGTGTTGCGGTACTTGAATGGTAAAAATTACTATATTTGCAGGATAGAACATTATAATTATCAAGAATATGATCAAAAGTCCTATTTGTGATATTCTCGGAATAAAATATCCATTATTCCAGGGAGGCATGGCATGGATTGCCGATGCAAATCTCGCCGCTGCTGTTTCAAATGCAGGTGGACTCGGCCTCATCTCTTCCATAAATTTCGGAACTGAGGCTGTCAGAGCAGAGATCAGAAAATGCAGAACATTGACAGACAAACCATTTGGAGTAAACATCATGCTTGCGGCACCGAACGCTGCAGAAGTGGCCGATATGGTGATTGAAGAAGGTGTGAAAATCCTTACTACCGGTGCAGGTTCACCTGCCGCATATATGGAAAAATGGAAGGCTGCAGGAATCAAGGTCATTCCTGTAGTGGCTTCTGTCGCCTATGCATTGAAGATGCAGGAACTCGGCGCTACGGCTGTCGTGGCTGAAGGTGCTGAATCAGGCGGCCACGTAGGTGACAACCACACGATGGCCCTTGTACCACAAGTCATTGACGCACTTGACATTCCGGTACTTGCGGCTGGCGGAATTTTCGACGGACGCGGTGCGGCTGCGGCATTTATGCTCGGGGCTGTGGGCGTACAGGTCGGAACCCGTTTCCTCATCGCTGACGAGTGCCTCATCCATGAAAATTACAAGGAGAAGCTTCTGAAGGCTTCCGACGTGAGCACAATGGTTACAGGAAAGTCAATGGGTGATGCTGTGCGCTGCCTCAAGACTCCGTTCTCCAAGAAGTTCTTCAAGATGGAGTACGACCCTGCCGTTCCGAAGGAGGAAGTTCTCGATTTCGGCAAGGGAGCAATGCGCAAGGCAGTATTTGATGGAGACAATATGGGCAGCTACCTCGCCGGGGAAGTTGCCGGAATGATTCATAAAAAAGAAAGCGCCAAGGATATCGTGGAAGATATTATGGGCGGAGCTGAGAAGCTTCTGAAAAACGCCCCGTCGCTTGTAAAATAAAACAACAGATATGACAAAAAGAGTAGTAATAACAGGTATGGGCGTCGTTTCCCCGATCGGAAATGATGTAAACACATTCTGGAACAACCTTGTGAACGGAGTATGCGGAATCGACTATATAGAAGAATTCCCGACTGAAAATCTTCCGGTGAAAATCGCCGGCAAGGTCAAGAATTTCCATCCGGAAGAATACGGTATGGACAAGCCGTTCATCAGAAAACAGGACCTCTTCACACAGTTCGGCGTGGCAGCAGCTTATCAGGCAATGCAGCAGGCAGGTCTGGTGACAGAAGGCGAAGGCAAGAACATTGATCCGTTCAGACTCGGAGTCTATGTAGGCTCAGGCATCGGCGGATTCGAAATCCAGTACAGAGAGACTGCCAAGATGATTGACGACCCGTCAGGACAGTGGGTTTCCCCTCTATTCATCCCGACGATGATTTCCAACATTGCAGCAGGCCACATTGCGACAAAACATCACGCAGAAGGCCCTTGTATCGACGTAGTTACGGCTTGCGCCACTTCTACGAACAATATCGGTGAGGCATTCAGGGCTATCCGCCACGGTTATGCTGACGCCATCATCGCAGGAGGCTGTGAGAATGCGACAATTCCTCTCGGAATCGCCGGTTTTGCCAATGCAAAGGCACTTTCCCGTGCTGAAGACCCTAAATATGCATCTCTTCCGTTCAACGGCAACCGTGGAGGTTTCGTAATGGGCGACGGTGCAGGAATCCTGGTTCTTGAGGAACTTGAGCACGCCAAGAAGCGCGGCGCCCACATCATCGCTGAGATGGTCGGCTACGGCAACACTTGCGACGCTTACCATCCTACCGCACCGAGACCGGACGGAACCACTCAGGCAAAATGTATCGAGCTCGCATTGGAGGAAGCCGGCTTCGACAAGGAGAAGGACAACATGTACATCAATGCCCATGGCACCGGAACCAAACTGAACGATGTGGCAGAGACCAAAGCATACAAGGTTGCGCTCGGCGACTATGCATACAAGGCTCACATCAGCTCCATCAAGTCAATGACGGGACACATGTTCGGAGCAGCCGGAGCTGCAGAGGCCATCACTACAGTCCTGGCTCTGATCAATGGTATTGTACCTCCTACCATCAATCTCGATACTCCTGACCCTGAGTGCGATCTTGACTACACGCCGAACACGGCTGTCAAGACTGACCTCACCATCGGTATCTCCGACTCTTTCGGTTTCGGCGGACACGATGCATGTGTGGCATTCAGAAAGTACGAGGACTAAAAACAGACGACTAAAAACCTAAATTTATAATGAACAAGGAAGATATTAAAAAGTTCCTGCCCCACAGGGAGCCGATGCTCCTCATAGATGAGGCCGTAGTGGACGAAAACAATATTGCCCATTGCAAATACACCATCAAGGAAGACGAGTTCTTCACAAGAGGACATTTTCCGGGCAATCCGATTGTCCCTGGTGTAATTCAGTGCGAAATCATGGCTCAGAGCTGCGCCATACTTGTAAAGGACGATATTCCTGGTCATCTTACACTGTATGCAGGACTTGACAAGGTCAGATTCAAGAATCCTGTAAAGCCTGGTGACGTATGCGAAATCACGGCGAGGCTGATAGAAAAGAGAGGTTCTCTGTATTTCTGCAGTGCCAAACTTGAAGTCGGAGGCAAACTCTGCTGCAAGGGTGAACTCACTTTCGCACTGATACCGAAGGAATAATCAGATATCATAACTTATGGAAGTCTCACAATCCGGGTTTTCGGGTTGTGAGATTTTTTAATTTATTGATAGTTAAAGCAAAAAAAAATCATATATTTGTAATCGGTTAAAACGATACAGGACGACATATACACCAATAGCACTGAACTGACATTCTGATCAACACACTAATCCAATAACAATATGAGCCTATTATCCAGACTATTGCTGACGATTGCGACTCTGACTTCATGCGTGACGATATCGTTCGCGCAAGGACAGGCCCCAATCGGCAAGGACTTGACTGTGACAGTTAAGGTCACGGACAAGACGGGCGCTATGCCGGGAGCAAGCGTACTCGTAAAAGGGACTACAAACGGACAGATTACCGGCCCGGACGGTACTGCCACACTCTCCAATGTACCTGCGGACGCGACACTGGTCGTATCTTTCGTAGGGTATCAGGACGTTGAACTCCACGTAAACGGAAAGACGTCACTCAATGCGTTGCTCAAAGACGACTCGCTCGCATTGAACGAAATCGTGGTCGTGGGTTACGGCACGCAGAAAAAGGCCAACCTCACGGGAGCCGTGGACCAGGTCGGATCCGAGACATTCGATGGCAGGGCCAATGCCAACATCACCCAAATGCTTCAGGGACAAGTGCCTAACCTCAACCTCAAGTTCACCGACGGAAGACCTAACAGTTCACCATCCTACAACATCCGAGGCACCACATCCATCGGCCAGGGCGGAAGCGCTCTCGTGCTTATCGACGGCGTGGAGGGCGACCCGAGCCTTCTCAACCCTAACGACATCGAGTCGGTCTCTGTCCTGAAAGACGCGGCCTCATCATCCATCTACGGTTCACGCGCACCTTACGGAGTGGTACTCATCACCACCAAGAGCGCTACCAAAGGCAAGCCGACGATCTCCTACCAGGCGAACTTCACGGTGGAGCAGCCTACCTCGATACCTGATTACGTATCAGACGGTTACACTTGGGCAGACCATTTCTACAAGTCGTATTACAACTACAACTTCTCCAATCCATCAGGAATCAACAAGACCATGGAGTTCTCCACCGCCTGGCTCGCAGAATACAAGAAGAGAGCAGAGGCAGAGAACTACGAAGTCCTGGTCAGCGACGGAAGCATCGGAACCGCTGGACGATGGCTGTACTACCCTAAGGGAACGGACTATATAGGAATGATCTACAAAGACCACCTGTTCAGCCAGACCCATAATCTGTCAGTCTCAGGTTCTGACGACAAGTTCGACTACTATGTTTCCGGAAGATATTATGACAACAACGGTATCTTCGACTCACAGACTAACCCGGAAACCTACAAGATCCTGAACAGCCGCATGAAGATGGGATACAAGATCACGCCGTGGCTGAAGATTTCCAACAACACAGACGTCTCCTGGACCAAATACATCATGCCTCAGACCTACTCTGAAGGCAACGGAAACATCTGGAGAAACATCGCGGACGAAGGCCACCCTTGCTCGCCGATCTGGAACCCTGACGGCACCATGACCCACTCCGCAGTATATTCTGTCGGCGATTTCCTCTACGGACACAGCAACAGGACATACCTCAAGAGACAACTCAAGACCACGTTCTCCGCACAGGCCAAATTCTTCGAGGACAAGCTTCGTGTCAATGCAGATTTCACCTACCGCAACCACGATTTCAATACCACGGTAAAGAAAGTGAAAAGCGAATTCTCCAGATATGAAGGACAGGTGGAGACCATTTCCGGAACACAATCCTACATGAGCGAGACCCTCAGGAACTACGGCTATCTCTCTACCAATGAGTTCGTGGAATACGAGGACACCTTCGCCGGGAAACATTATTTCAAGGCACTGGTCGGCTACAACTACGAACAGCAGTACTACAAACAGACCTATGCATACAATGACGACCTCCTGACACCTGACGTGGACAACATAAATCTCGCGATGGGTATCGAGAACAAGAACGTCACAGGCGACTGGTACAAATGGCGCACAGCAGGAGCTTTCGCCCGACTGAACTACTCTTTTGACGACAGATATCTCATCGAATTGAACGGACGTTATGACGGAAGTTCCAAATTCCCTAAGAAACAGCGTTGGGCTTTCTTCCCGTCAGTATCAGTCGGCTGGAGAATCACAGAGGAGCCTTGGTTCAAGGTCAGCAAGAACGCTGTCACGAACCTGAAAGTCAGAGCATCATACGGCTCGCTCGGAAACAGCAACGTGGGCAACTACGCTTATGACGAGACCTTCTCCTTCAGCAACGGACGTATCATCAACGGAAGCAAGGTACGTTACACAAGCGCTCCTTCACCTATCCCTGAGTCATTGACCTGGGAAACCGCACAGACTCTGGACGTCGGTCTGGACATGAGTTTCCTCAGCGGAAGGCTCTCTTTCAACGGGGACTGGTACAGCCGAAAGACATTGGACATGTACACGGTCGGACCTACTCTGCCGGACGTGTTCGGTGCAAGTTCGCCTAAGGGCAATTTCGCGGAGATGACCACAAACGGTTACGAGTTCATCATCAAATGGAATGACAGTTTCAACCTTGCAGGCAAGCCGTTCAACTACTCAGTCAGGGCATCGCTTGCAGACTATGTTTCTACCATTGACAAGTTCAACAATGCCACCAAGTCGCTTTCGACTTCTTCACTCAACACCAATTATTATGAAGGAATGCGCATAGGTGAAATCTGGGGCTTCGTCTCCAACGGTCTCTGGCAGAACCAGGCAGAAATCGATGTTGCAGAAGCCAAGGCACGTGAGGCAGGACAGAAGTACTACAACCCGCTCATGCAGACATCCAAGACCTACAAGCTCTATCCTGGTGACATCAAGTTTGAAGACCTCAACGGCAACGGATACATTGACAGAGGCAAGAATACGGTGGATGATCCGGGCGACCGCAAGATCATCGGCAATGCAGAGCCGAGATACATCTACAGCTTCGGTTTCGACTTTGAATGGAACGGCATCACGCTCAGCGCATTCTTCCAGGGCGTCGGAAAACAGGACTGGTATCCATCAAACGAGTCCTCGACCCTCTGGGGACAGTATAACCGTCCTTACGGCCAGATGCCTAAGTGGCATATAGGAAACTACTGGACGGAAGACAATCCTGATGCATATCTCCCGAGATACACCGGCTACTACGCTCCTTTCTACAAGGGAACCAACAATGCCAACACAAGGTATCTGATGGATGTTTCCTATATCAGACTCAAGAATGTCCAGGTCGGATATACACTTCCGGAAAAATGGACAAAGGCCATCAAGATGAAGAAGATAAGCGTATTCTTCTCAGGAGAGAACCTCTGGACATGGTCACCGATGTACAGACACACGAGGGACATTGACGTTACCGCCAACATTTACGGAACCGACTCTGTTCTGGACAGCACCGGAGACGGATATAACTATCCGACAATGCGCTCCTACAGTTTCGGTATCAATCTTACATTTTAATCAGGCAAGATTATGAAAAACAATATTATAGCGCTGATTCTTTCCGCCTCAGTCCTCGTCGTTTCCTGCGACTTGGCTGAACAGCCGAAAGCCAAAGCCGGCAGAGACATGATTTTCGGTTCGGAAACCGGTCTTCTGACCTATACCAACGGGTTCTACGAGTACCTTCCGGACTATGACAATGCCCACAAGCAGAACATCACTATGGACAATGCGGCCAAAAATGCCACAGGCACATATGAAGTGGGCGCATACACTACCAACACATCCACATCATGGAGCTGGAGCAGCATCCGTAATGTGAACTATTTCCTCAAATACAACACTTCATCCAATGTGAGCGAGCCGATCCGCAACAACTACAGCGGTATCGCCAGACTCTTCAGAGCCTATCTGTATTTCAACAAACTCGTGCAGTACGGGGCAGTTCCGTGGATCGACATTCCTCTGGAGCCGGACAGCCCTGAACTCTACAAGACCCAGGACAGCCGCGACGTGATTATCAGCAAGATGGTTGAGGATCTCGACTTCGCAGCGCAGAACATCACCGAGGACAAGATAACGCCTAACTCCAACAGAGTGAACAGGTGGACTGCATTGTTCTTCAAATCAAGGGTCTGCCTTTTCGAAGCTTCTTTCAGAAAGTATCACGCCACTGGAAGCAAGTACGGAAAGGATTACCTGAAGGACTGCAAGATCACTGCGGAAGAGCTTTACCGCCAGGCCGCCGACGCCGCTCAGGAAATCATTGAAAAAGGCCCTTACAGACTATACACGGGAACTCCTTATGCGAATGGACGCGGCTCCTATCGCGAGCTTTTCATCAGTGACAATGCCGTTTCTCAGGAAGTCATGCTCTCCCTCGCGCTCGATCCTGTTCTTCAGCTCGGTGAGGCCAACTGGTATTACAATTCGTCCACATACGGCCCGCACCTGTGCATGACCCACGCATTTGCGAAGACCTATCTGAATCTGGACGGCACTCCGTACAATGACAAGAAGGGCGACACCTACAAGACATTTGCAGAGGAGACCTCAGGAAGAGACTACCGCCTGAACCAGACCATCAGGGGTGCCGACTACACCTGCAAGGACAAGGAAGGCGTATTCGTTCCGACTCCGGCCAATATGACAGGCCATTCGCTTACCGGCTATCAGTTCACCAAGTATGTAATGGACGACATCTCGTTCGACGGCGGAAGGACCAACTACAATGATGTCCCTATTGCACGTTATGCGGAAGTGCTTCTGAACTACGCCGAGGCCAAAGCCGAACTCGGGACATTGACCGATGCAGACTGGGAGAAGACCATCGGCGCACTGCGCAGCAGAGCAGGCATCACAGGCGGGCTGGACAAGAAACCGACCACGGCTGACCCATATATGATGTCCATCTACACCGGCGTGACCGATCCGGTTATACTTGAAGTCAGACGCGAACGCGAAATAGAATTGATACTCGAAGGGCTCAGGCTCAATGACCTGAAACGCTGGGCTTGCGGAAAGCTCTGGGAGACAGCGGCCTGGGACGGCATCTATATTCCTGCGCTCAACACGCCTCTCGACCTCAACGGTGACGGTACCAATGATGTTTTCGTGACTGAGGACAGCAAGTACAGCGGGCCTTACAAGAGCATTGCCATGTACACGGGCGCCAATCTGAAGGTGGTCAAACTCGCTGATGACACCAAGGGCGGATACCGTCTCAATTATGAGATAAGCCGTGTCTGGAACGACAATATGTACATTTATCCGATTCCGGAAATCGTCATTCAGAAGAATCCTAATCTGAAGCAGAATCCGGGATGGGACAAATAAAGGAGCAGAGCAATGAAAACAATGAACAAGATATTGACGGCAGCTGCGGCATTGTCAATGCTGGCAGGCTGTCAGAAGAATGAAGTCAAGATACACGCTGACTTCACTACGGACAAGGACGTGTATGAGCTCTATGAGGACATCAAGCTCACCAATACGTCTTATGCCGAGAACGCATACGTGATGGCGAGCAAATGGGAGTGGGACGGCAACAAGGTATGGGGACACCAGCCTCAGGAGCCCATTTCTTTCGACAAGACGGGCGAATATGAAATCAGGCTGACCGTGGTGGCGGACGTGGACAACATTTCCGACGTCAAGGTGAAAAAGGTGAAAGTCCAGGATACGAACAAGGCTCCGGTCGCTGATTTCAGCTGGAGTCCGGAAAGCGGAATCCGTGCCGGAGATGCCGTACAGTTCACCGACAAGTCCTCCGACCCTGACGGCTCGATCGTAGCCTGGGAATGGAAATTCGGAGCCACTCCTGTCAATGAGCAGAACCCGAAATTCACTTTCGTGGAGTTCGGTGACATACAGGTGAGCCTCACGGTTACTGACAACATGAAGAAGAAGACCACCAAGAGCGTGGTGATTCACGTGGACAAGAGTGCCTATAGTCTTGAATTGCTCTGGGCCAAGCCTTACGAGAGTGACCCTGAGGCATATATCAAGTTCTCGTCTCCGGCTGTGAGCCCGGACGGAAACACTGTCTATGCATTCTCATCAGGATATCATCTCGCAGCATTCAGCAAGGACGGCGCCTCGCTCTGGACATTCGACGCCACCGCGCACAACCCGAGTCCGTACTGCAAGGACGGCACCAAGAACGGTAATTCCTGCACGCCTTCAGTGGATTCCAAGGGCAACATCTATATCGCATTGGCATATAACGAAAGGGATGCAAAGGTCGTAGGCACTTACAGTTCAGGCGTTTACTCTATCGCACCGAACGGCAAACAGAACTGGTATTTCGACTACGGAAATGCGCGGTACATCGCAGTCATTCCGGTTATTTTCGAGGACCTCGGACAGGTCATCCTGACCACCAAGGCAAATCCGACAAAGACCGATTATCCGGCCATCTGGGAAGCTTACGGAGGCCAGGACAACGGACATGCCCTCAACATCGCTGACGGCTCGTTTGCGGAAAGCCTGCAGGTAAAGCAGGGCAACTATGGCGGCTCCGTCGGCTTCAAGAACGGTACTTTCATCACCCACTGCAACGACAAGTACGGTTCGAGAATCTATTTCCGCGAGGGCAGCAAATGGAAGTATTACGGCAATGCCAACAACCAGCACAACAAGGCTCTCGGATATAACAACAGCAAGACTCTGGAGACCGGCGACTCCGGCCAGATGGCCACGTCAGCTGACGGAAAGGTATATATACTCTATACCAACAGGACCAACAGAGTGAGCTCAAGCAGCGTCCTGTACTGCTATGACACCAACAAGTATGTAAAGGACGACACCACCCCATTCGAGCCTGACTGGGTTACTCCAATCAACGGTAAACTTGTCAGATACAATGCCCAGGGTGTCGTCTGCGGTGCGGATGGAACAATTTATGTAACTACAGGTGTCAATGGTAATGACAAGGCAAGAGTTACTGCCGTAAGTCCTGACGGTCAGCTGAAGTGGGAATCTTTTGCTGACGGCGATATCGCAGGTTCTGCGGCTGTTGACAATGAGAATTACGTCTATTACAATGACTACGCTCTCGGCAAACTCGTGAAACTCTCGCCTGTAGATGGCAATAAAGTGGCTGAAATCCAGCTTGCTACAGATATGAGGTCATCCCCTACCATCAGCATTGACGGAACCATCTACTGTACCGGCATGAAAGACGGGAAACCGACATTGTTCGCTGTCAAGGGCTCGGCGACGAGTCATGCTGCCGGCTGGTCGCAGCTCGGCGGAAATCCGTCAAAGACTTGTGTGTTATACTAATATATTATTGTCCAACAATTTATGAAATACAGAATTTCATTGATCGCTCTTTCAGCCTTGCTTGCTTTTTCAGCCTGCAAGGCTGAGCCTGAGCGGCACTATGTCAAAAATGACAAAGGCCAGGAGGAGGAAGTAATTCCTGAAGGGAACGGAAAGACCTTGCTTGCAGGCTCTTTCAATATCAGATACTTCAATACTACGGATACCTATCCGTGGTCTGTGAGGAAGGATGCCGTGTTCAAGTTCATTGAAACCACCAGTCCGGACTTTCTCGGTCTGCAGGAGGTCAAAGCCACTCAGTCTCAGGATTTTGCATATAAACTATCTGGCACTTACGGATATTATGACATTGACCGTGATACCGGAAAGGGCATCAGCAGCGGCTCAGGCGAAGGTATCGGAATCCTCTACAAGAAAGGCCGCTTCGAGCTGAAGGACAAGGGATTTTTCTGGCTTGCAGATACGCCGGACAAGCTTCCTGAAAAGAATGAAGACGGCACATATTCTTCATGGAACAGCGCAAAACGCAGGGTCGTGGTATGGACGAAAGTTGCGGACAAGCTTCATGACAATCAGATTGTCTGGTTCTTCGCCACTCATTTCGACCACATCAGCGTGGAAGCCAGGACGAAATCAAGTGCATTGACAATTTCAAAGATCAAGGAACTTACGGGGATTGCAGATCTGTCGAAGAGTTCCGTTCCGGTTTTCCTCGTTGCGGATTTCAACTGTACGCTGAATTCTACTGAACTTGCGCCGGTCAGAGCTGCGATGGGAGATGCCAGGACATTGGCGAAGAAGACTGAAAGCGGAAGGACTTTCAATGGTTTCGGCGAGACGAAACAGTCAGTGATTGACCACATCTTCTTCGTGGGCAATGTCAATGCCGACAGATATCACATTGCCACAGAGAATTATGGCGTGAAGTACATTTCCGACCACTACCCTATCACCTTACTCTGCTCTTACAAGTAGGTACTGAGTATTATATACCTGAAGCAGGCTTATAACGGCGGGCGCATCGCGCAACTCACTGAATATCAACGATTAAGCCATTTTCAGAGTTGGAATTTTGGTAACTCTGAAAATGGCTATATTATTGATACTTAATGCTTTACGGGGTGCGCAACTATTCGTGTGTGGCGAAACGCTGTTCGGCCAGTTTCTCGTACTTGGTGCCCGGACGGCCGTAGTTGGCGTAAGGGTAGATGGAGATACCGCCACGTGGGGTGAAGAGGCCGGTAACCTCGATGTATTTGGGATCCATCAGTTTGATGAGGTCCTTCATGATGATGTTTACGCAGTCCTCGTGGAAGTCTCCGTGGTTTCTGAAGCTGAAAAGATAGAGCTTGAGACTCTTGCTCTCAACCATCTTGACGTCAGGGATATAGCTGATGCGGAGCTCCGCGAAGTCCGGCTGTCCTGTAATCGGACAGAGGGTGGTGAACTCCGGGCAATTGAAACGCACCCAGTAGTCATTGCCCTGGTGCTTGTTTTCGAATGTCTCCAGTACCTCCGGTGCGTAGTCCATTCTGTATTCGGTCTTGCGGCCAAGGGACTTGAGACCTTCTTGTTCTCTTTCGTTATTGTTCATAATATCAGATGTCCGCAATCTTAAACGGATTGTATGAAATGTTTTCGTCGAATGTGTCGATTCCTTCGTAGCGCTTGAGGGCTTTGACAACCTGCACGGTCACAGGAAGTATGACTATCTCGTAACATACTTTGAATGAGACCTGCGCCAGCATCATTGCTGCCAATGACTTGATGTCTGCACCCCAGAAGACTATCGGCATAAAGATCAATGAATCAAGGCCTTCACCTGCTATGGAGGAGAGTATTGCCCTGACTGAGAAGCCTTTGCCTTTGGATGCTATCTTCATCTTGCTCATCACGAATGCATTCATCGTGGAGCCGGCGAGGAAGGCGAGCAATGAGGCGAAAGCTACTCGCGGGGCCATGCTGAAGACGTAATTGAAATGCTCTCCGCCGTCCCAGAAGGAAGCGGCAGGCAGCCATGCGACGATCTGACCGACCAATGCGACGAAGAAGTTCATGGCAAAGGCTGTCCAGATTACGAGTCTGGCCTTACGATAGCCCCAGACTTCTGCAAAGCAGTCGTTGAGGATGTAAGAAATAGGGAAAATGATGACTGCGCCCGGCAGTGTGATGCTACCGATAGCGAATACTTTGGTAGCGAAGAGGTTGGATGCGATGAGACATACTGAAAAGAGTATGGCCATCAGCATGAACACTACTGATACTTTTTTGTTCATTATTCTTGTTTTTTAAGTGGTTTCCTAGAATACACTATATATTTTATTGGGACTCTGTCCCAAACCCTGACACTCCGTGCGGCCTTTGCGTCCTCCACGTATTTGCTGCCGCAAATACCCGGACCCGGCCGGGCATCTGATGATGCCCTGTTAATCCCCCCGGTCCCCATATTTTATTGGGACTCTGTCCCAAACTCTGACACTCCGTGCGGCCTTTGCGTCCTCTACGTATTTGCTCTCGCAAATACCCGGACCCGGCCCGGCATCTGATGATGCTTTGTTAAGCCCCCAGATTCCCCTATTCAAGGGGAAGATCAGGATTATTCGTCGTCGCCGGCGGCTTTGAGGCGTTCGGCGTTCTCGGCTATCTGGAGCTGGTCGATACATTCCTGAATATCACCGTCCATGAAGGCCGGGAGATTGTACATTGACCAGTTGATACGGTGGTCGGTGACGCGGGACTGCGGATAATTGTACGTTCTGATCTTGGCGGAACGGTCACCCGTCGATACCATCGTCTTACGCTTGGCTGCGATACCGTCCAGATATTTCTGGTGCTCCATATTGTACAGACGGGTACGGAGCTCTTCCAATGCCCTGTCGAAGTTCTTGAGCTGCGAACGCTCCTCCTGACATTGAACTACAATTCCTGACGGGATATGTGTCAGTCGGACAGCAGAATACGTCGTGTTCACACCCTGTCCGCCAGGACCAGAAGAGCAGTAGGTATCCTTGCGGATATCATTCATATCCAGATCAATATCGAACTCATCAGCTTCCGGGAAGACAGCCACAGATGCGGCAGAAGTCTGGATACGTCCCTGAGTCTCCGTCTGAGGCACCCTCTGCACACGATGCACACCGGACTCGTATTTCATTGTCCCGTAAACACCGTCAGCGCACGAAAGCTTGAACACAATCTGCTTGAAACCGCCTGAAGTGCCCGGAGCCTGGTCCGAAACCTCGAGCTTCCATCCCTTGCGCTCAGCAAACTTCGAATACATCCTGAACAAGTCGCCTGCGAATATGGCAGCCTCATCGCCACCTGTACCGCCACGGATTTCGACCATCGCATTCTTGCTGTCATCAGGATCCGAAGGAATGAGAAGCAGCTTGATGTTCTGCTCCATGTCAGGAAGTTTCGGCTCAATCTCGGCAATTTCCTCTCTTGCCATCTCCTTGAGATCGTCATCCTTCTCATTGGCCATGATATCCTTGGCGGAAGCGAGTTCATCCACCATTCTCTTGTATTCCTGTCCTGCCTTGATGATAGGCTCCAGTTCCTTGTAATCCTTGTTCAGCTGAACATATTTCTTCATGTCCGACATCACAGCCGGGTCCGAAAGCTGTTCCTGAAGAGAAATGAATTTGTCCTGAAGGCTCAGGACCTTTTCCAGCAATGTATTCTTCTCTGCCATATATTGTTGTTGTCTTCTATTTCGTATTAAACCATCAACCACATTGGTTTACAGCGCTTTGACATAGCAACGTCTGCGCATGTAAAGCTCATGTTCGTACTTGCCCCAGACGTTCACCGCACTGTTCGTCTCAATCTGAGGATTGGAAATCGCCCACATGGTCCCGACTTTCTTGTACTTTTCAGCCATCGAGCAATGGTAGATGGAGCTTACCCCCTTGTTCTGCCACTGCGGCACGGCCCCGTTGAGCATAAGGTCCACACATTCATAATTGTGCATTGCCTTGAGCAGGTGGAACCAGCCGAACGGGAACAGGCGGCCTTTCGCCTTCTGCAACGCCTTCGAGATGGTCGGGAACGCGATTCCGAAAGCCACAAGCTCATTGTTCTCATCCAGGACGATGCTGCTCACCTTGTCTGAAATGAACGGCATTGACACTTTCGCCTCGTGGTCAATTTCCTTCTGCGTGAACGGAATGAAATTATAGACCGCCGCAGCAAAGCTCTCATTGTAAACCTTGAAGAAATAGTCCACCATCTTCTTGTCCTTCTTCAAGTTGTCTATTTTGCCGTCGTGCAGGTTATACCTTTCCTTGAGCATTCCAGCAATTCTGCTTACCTTGTCCTGAACACCCTGTGAGGCATTCATCTTGTACTGAAGCCAGTCACACTCCTTCTCGTACCCGAGAGCCGTCACCAAGTCATTGTAATACGGGAAGTTATACAGACAGTTGAACGGAGGAATGTTCTCAAAACCCTCGACCAGCATGCCCTGCTTTCCCAAAGTATTGTAATACAATGGCCCGTGCACCTCGGTCATGCCATTCTCGCGGGCCCAGGCTTCAGCCGTTCCGAGCAGAAGACGGGCGACGTCAATGTCATTGATCGTGTCAAACCATCCGAAACGCGCTCTTTTCTTGTCATACAATTCATTGTAACGAGGATTTATCATAGCGCATATGCGCCCCACGATTTTCTTTCCGTCGAACGCCAGCCACAACTTGTGCTTGCAATAATCCAACGCAGGATCTTTCGTCAGGCTGAACACCTGATCAGAATGAAGAGCCGGAACATATTGCTCACAATCCTTGTACAATTCGTCAGGAAACTTGATGAACTTCTTCAGCATTCTTCTCCCGACGACTTCAGCTATTGTATAATTCGCCATTTTTCTGGTTTTAAGTACAGTCTGCAAATTTAGCAATAATTTTGCAGAATATAAAAAGATTGCCACATATGGAAACTTCCGGGTGACCCGATGGAGGATCGCCCGGAAGCAATTATTTGTATTCGGTCAAAGATTATTTGGTAATCTTGATGTTGTCGAGGAATATACGACCTGCACCGCTGACCTTGTAATTGTATTTACCTGTATACTTGTAAACACCGCTCTCATCCTTCGCCATTACGACACGGTACATCACTACAACAAGGCGAGTATTGGCATTGACACCTTTAATCTTAACTGAAGAGTGAGACCAGTTATATTTGCCTTTAGGCTGATCGATTTCAAGGATATCACTGCACTTCGTACCATTCTCAAACTCACCATCACCCTCAATCACGATAACCACCTTAGAGTCATCGACAGTGCCACTTCCCTGCACCATAGCAGCATGGTCGAAGTCCATAGTAACATCAGTAGCCGATGTAACAGCGAGATTAGGCAGTCTGATAGAAGTATTTTTTCCGCCAGTCTTACTGAACTTCAAATACTTATCCTGGAGATAAATAAGTTCAAGACCAGGATTCATATCTTCATATCCTGCAAGTTTCAACGCATCCGGAGCAACAGACTTAAGGTCCTTGCCATAAATATTCACAGCATTGTCGTCCTTGCTCTTTCCGATGGTATCACCTATCTTGTTTCCTGTGGCAGTACTATAGTAGTCCAGAACAGGCTGGAGCCACCCGAAGTCGTCAAAGAACACAACATTAGACTCGGCCTGAGCAACCGGAAGTTTCACAGAATAAGAGTACTCGTCATTTGACAGAACCACATCACCAGATCTTGCACTTCCAGCATTTGCCTCGAATGGAATATCGAGAGAATAAGTGCCGGCAGTTGCCTCAGTTGTCGGGAACTTAACCCATGAAGGAGCTGACACCTTGAATGGGATATTCGCAATTATAGTAACCTTTCTGGTCTCACCGATACCAGCGATAGTATTTACACCTGGGCAAGAAACCTTGATAGAAGGCTCGAACTTATCCTGTTTTACAGTAAGGACAGACTCGATAGTACCTTTCACAAAACGTACTGTACCAGTTCTGGCAACACCCGTAAGGTTAGCGGCAGCCTTGAATTTAAGGGGCGTCCACTCAACCTTTGCAGTTGTAGAAGGAAGGAGCTGGATCCAATCCGCATCAATCTTGGTCTCGAATGACGTATTTGCCTGAACAGTTACCGCAAATTCAGCACCCTGACCAAGAACTTCTACAGAGTTACCCTCCTTGATACTGATGAACGGATCAAGTTCCTGTCCTGCAGCGGACTGCACGACCTGAATCTTCCTGGATGTCACACCTGATTTGATGGTAATCTCACCCTTTCTCAAGACGCTGAGTTCACTAGGATCACAAGTAACACTGACCGTCTTGGTCTCACCTGCAAGTCCGGAGCCATTCTCAATATGAAGCCAGTTGGCACTTGCAGAAACTTTGAAGTCAACATCCGATGACACCTTGAATGTATAAGGAGCCTCAGGTGTCCCCTCGAATGTAATGAGGTCAGAATCAAGTCCTTCAACATTGATATTGGCCTTGACAGCATCAGCTGCAAGCATTACCTCGATATCATCTACATAATATCTGTAGTAGCCGGACTCCTGAGCACCGGCATGTCCGAACACTGAAGGATGGAATGATATTGCAGTTGCAGTCGTAGCGCCCTTGATTGTAAACATGACATCCTGCCAGAACATCTTGCCTGAACTCTGAGAATGAGAAACAGGTTCGCTTATCTTGTCTGATTTGGACGCCGGCTCAACTTTACCGGGGCCATCAATTTCCAGAACAAGCTGAGTCTTGTCAATATTACCGTCACCCTGCATCTGTGAACACCATTTGAATGAGACCACGATATCTTGTTCGCCATCCAATCTAAAGAGAGGCAAAGTCAATCCTGACTGTTTTTTGTTAGCACCAAATTTGAAATATGCATCCTGAAGATAAATTGTCTTGAATGCAGGATTCAAATCAGTATATCCTCTTGATCTGAGTTCACCAATAACATCACAGCCATTATCCGCAAGAGTCGTATAGAGGTTTGCACATCCGTCAGCAGAAGAAGTCACTGTTCCGACGCAGTCTGAAATCTTTTTATCTTCAGACAATTTGGAATTGGCAGCATCAATATATGGAGCAAGCCAAGAGAAATCATCTCTGAAGGGAAGTTTTACGCCTACACTTTCATCCTGTCCGTTATCCACGAATGAAACAGGAACTACTGTGACATCCTTCTTGATGACACCGATGTAGTACGCAAGCACGTCCACCTTGTGAGTATTGACCTTATTGAAGGTCTCAGCATCAGCAGGAACAAGAAGCGAACATGTAGTTTTGTCTGCAAATCGAAGAGTCGAACCTATAAGAGTTCCTGTCAACTTCACGTATGTAACCTTATCAGGAAGCACAGACGGAGCTTTGTCAATAGCCACAGGCGTAGGATAAGTCACTTCTGCTGTGGACTTTACTTCTACCTGATCAAGCACAAAAGACGGGATTCCGCTGATTTTGCTTGTCGTGCCATTGAAATCCACGACATCACCGGCTTTAACCTCTGCTTTTCCATCAACAAACATGTTCACAGTACCATCTGTAACCACGAATCCAGTGGTAGAGACAGCCGCGACAGTAGCGCTTAGCACCTTAGCCCTGGAAGCAGAATCAAGATCAGCTACCTTAGCAACATTACCTTCCGGCGCTCCAAGATAGGCATCGCCATTCTGATAAATGACAGTGGTTACCTTATCACCACGCTTGTTCATAATCGTAATGAGACCCTGGCGGGGAGCATTCATCACTCCGCCGGTATAGTTGTCCTCTACAGTGACATTGACATCCATTGTATTGGAACCGGACATCGGATCCACGGTTATCCATGGCTCGTCCACGTCTATCATCCAATCAGAATCCGAAGCTATCCTGAAAGACTGTGACTCTTCGGCCTTGGCCTCAAATGTCAAGCTGGATTCTGACAGCAATGCACTAGGCTTGACCAACTCTTCCTCTTTACAGCTTGTAAAAGGAGAAGCCAGCAGCAAAATCGCACTGATTCTAAATAAGTTATTTATAATTTTCATAACAATCTAATTTAATGATCCAGATTTATTTGTCACATTGGCACTAGAAGTCCAGACCATCAGCCCAACCGTTATTCTGAGCCAGGTTAGGATTAAGTTGACGATCTCCACTTGGAATCGGGTAAAGATAATCCCTACTTTCATCAAAGGCACGTGCCTTCTTATAATGCATGGCAACAAAGCCCTTGGTACCCTCGCTCAAAATTATACCGTCTGAATATGGAACATATTTTCCGTCAATTTCGATTTCCTGAATCTGGAGATATGTAAAGTTATCACCATATTGCTTCTTTACTGCATTGTCAACCTTCGCTGTAGCATAAAGATAAACGTCTGCAGTGCCGTCACCAGTCAAATCATATGCGCCAGGTCCAGGGAAATACATACCGTAAAGCGGTTCCGTCCAAGTTGCGCCTTCTTTCCATCTTACTATATCATTCCATCTTCTTCCTTCAAGAGCCATCTCAATCGTCCTTTCACGACGGACTTCAAGAATCTGCGCGAGATTAGAAGGATTAAGTTTGGCAAGGTTCTGATAGCCATAAGTTTCAGAAGTCAGGAACGGATCGACTGTAAGACCTGCCAACACAAGATGAGGCATACCTACGCGGTCACGGAGCTTGTTGATGGAATTGTCAACATCCTCCTGAGTGAGGATATTCAGTTCGGCCTTGGCCTCTGCAAACATCAGATATGCTTCTGCCAAACGATATACTGGAATATCATTGAAGGACATATTTGCACGCTCAGCAGTTTCATACTGAGGATCCATCACGAACTTCTCAAGCTGGAATCCTGTAGAGGTCATCGTAAGTTCAGGACCATAAACAGTCTTCTTGGAGTTCACACGGATACTCTGAGGAAGCCTGATGATCATACCCAAACGCGGGTCCCTGTCAGCTACTTCTTCCACGAACAGCTTGGTTTCCCAATCCGGCTTGTCCGTATATCTGGTGCCGTCTTTCATCAAGAAACTGTCAATGAACTTCTTTGAAAAACCAGGGTTACCACCTGTGTTCATGGCAACATAACTTGTTGCGCTATGAGTACAGCCGATAGACTGTTCCATTCTGATGGCAAGGATATACTCATTCTGGTCAGCATCAGGTTCCCTGAACAGCTCATGATAGTCAGAAGCCAAAGAATATACTCCGGAATTCATAACCTGCTCAGCAGCCTGATAAGCGAGTTTCAAATAGTCCTCAGCAGAATGTCCCGGCAAAGTGACGTTGTGGTATTTTCTGAAAGTACCTTCATAGAGACAGAACTGGGCCTTGAGCATAAGAGCAGCCCATTTGTTTACACGGTAAACGCTCTTTCCTGAAGGAAGACTTTCAATGGCGTCATCAATGTCATTCAACATGTTACTCATAACCAGCTCACGGGAATCTCTGGCCTTATACAGACTGGAGTCACGGGAGCCAAGTTCCTTGTCATACCATGGCACATCTCCGAATCTCATGACTTTCCGGAAATAGAACTGAGTTCTGAAGAATTTTGCCAGGCCAGTATATTGTTTAGCCACTTCAGCATCTGTGCACTGATCCATATGGCCCAGCATCGTATTGATCTTACGCAGCTGTCCCCATGACCATCCTCCTGAAGCAGCTGCCTGTGGAACTTCACGGGCAGTACCGCCGAGCAGTTCATCTGATATTGTTCCCTTCTCGAACATCACATCAGACTGTTCGTCATATGGAGTCTTATCTAAAAGATTGTCATAGAACGAGTTGGAAAACATCTTAAGGTCGTTTTCCGTCTTGAAGTATGTTTCCGGAACAAGTCTGTCCTTAGGGGTCTTCTCCAAGAAACTGTCACAAGAAGAGCACCCGAGAACAATAGCAATTATTGGAAATATATATTTTTTCATTGATCTGTCCTCCCGCATTAGAATGTAATATCAACACCGAACATAAGTGTCTTCTGCCAAGGATAAGCAACAGCATCTTTGCTATCGCTGTTTTTGTATATGCCGGTAGTAGAAGACTTGTCTTTATCGCTCGATGCTCTACGATATGAAGACTCAGGATCCAAGTACTTGGTATATTTCTTAATTGGAGACCAGTATGCAAGGTTCTCTCCAGAGAAATAGAAGCGTACTTTATCCAGATGGATCTTCTGGGTAAGTCTCTGAGGGACAGTATAGCCCACAGTCAGATTCTTGAATCTCAGATAACGGACATTCTGGATGTAACGGCTGTTTACAGGAGCAAGTTCACCACCAGTGGATGAATAGACTCGCGCTCTCGGGAAATAGGCGTCAGGATTCTCTTCAGACCATACGGTCTTGATGAAATCACGAGGCATGAATGCAGCGCAATATGCATAGGAATATGATCCCCAGAATGCGATGTTCATTCCTGCAGGATACCAGTAATGTGTACCTGTTCCCTGGAAGAACGCGCTCACGTCAAAGCCCATCCAGTCAAAAGCCAGATTGAAACCGTACTGCATGCTCGGAAGGGAATTACCCAGAATCTTACGGTCACCAGGATCATCAGCAGTGTTCTTTCCGAGAGTAATCTTATTGATTCCACCCTCACCGGAATGGTCATTGTCGAGATCGACATATCTGAGGTCACCTGCAAGGAATCCGCCCTGCATACGGTTTGTTCCTACATATGTCAATGCATCACAGACATTTGCCTGATAGTCCTTTGCCTCTTCATCAGTCTTGAACAGACCATCCACTACGAAGCCCCAGACATCACCGATACGCTGTCCTACATAGTAGTCATTCAGACGCTTGTCCGGGTTGTTTGCATATCTGGTAATATGTGAATCGTAGTCACTGAGAGAAGCCCTTACGCTGTAATTGAACGGCTTGCCTGCAAGCTTGAATGAATCTCTCCAACCTACGGAAATCTCATAACCGCGAGTTCTCAAATCAGCCGAATTCTCCTTAGGGGCAGCTGCTCCATATACGCTCGGCAGAGCATTGCCCTGGACAAGCATGTTCTTGGTGTCCCTGATGTAAGCCTCAGCTGTGAAATCAAGTCTGCCGTTGAACAATGATGCATCCAATCCGACATTGTACTGCTGAGTGGTTTCCCAAGTAAGTTCTGATGAGTTCGGAGCTGAAATACCAGAATATTTTGCATTGGTAGATCCCTCTCCGAAGGTAAATGCAGAGAATGCCTGCTGTGAGATGGTTCTCATGTAAGAATAATCGGAGACATTCTGATTACCGAGAGAACCGAAGGAAGCACGGAGCTTGAGGTTGTTCACGATATCTCTTGCAGGAGCAAAGAAAGGCTCTTCAGAGATACGCCATCCTCCGGACACTGACGGGAACAGACCCCAACGATGTCCTTTTGCAAAACGGGAAGAACCGTCATAACGGCCTGAAGCCTCGATGAGGTAACGCCCTTTATAGTCGTAGTTCAATCTTCCGAAGAAACCTGCAAGAGCATATTCACTCTGGCCTCCCTCAAGAGTAGTAATGATGGCACCGGACTCATCTGGAGATATCAGGTTGAAGTCGTTGAGATTCTCATCTGAAAGATTCTGTCCTTTGGCCGTAACATTCTTGTACTGATATGTCTCGACATTGAAACCGAGCATAACCTTGAGATTGTGAGCATCCTTGAACGAATTCTCATAAGTTCCGAAAATGTTTCCGGTATAATAGTCATACCTTCTTGTACGCTCCTCGAGCTGATTCAGACCAGCACCAGTAGTATAAGCATCGGTAACACCAGGACGGACACCAAATGGTATGTTTACGGTACGGTGCATCTCATTGCGGTTTACACGTCTGTAGGTGAAATTCGCAGTCACATTGAAATGGTCCACCGGCTTGATGACAAGCTCCGTGGTATTGGTGAAGTTGAATTTCTTGTCAAAGTTCTTGTGCTTGCCCATCGCAAATACAATCTGCCTACCGTTGGCTACATTATAGTTACCGCCGATGATGAGAGGGTTGTTGTAAAGGCCGGTTCCGTCCGGATTGAAGAGAGGGAAAGAAGCAGGAGTGTGGCGCAGGTTGCGGAACACGTCCTGAATATCGCCTACACCGATCCAGGAATAATTGGAATTGTAGAATGACGTGTTGTTGGACAATGACATGATCTTGTTCAGCTTGGCGTCAATCTTGGCACGGAGATTATATTTCTGGAACACATCCGGCTCTGCAGCCTTCATGATACCGGTCTGCCTGTCATAGCCGCCCGATATGAAATACCTCACGTTCTTGGTTCCGCCGCTGACGGATATGTTGTGCTGCTGAACAGGATGTCTGTCCCTGAACATTTCGTGATACCAGTCGGTATTGCAGTAATATATCCACTGCTCTTTACCGTTGCGGACTTCCTTGACAACCCAAGGGCGGTCAGGATTCTCGGTCTTGTCATTGACACGGGCCAGAAGCTCCATCATGTCATGCTCGGTATAGCCCGTATAAGGGGTTCCGGCTGCCTGAGTCTTCCAGAATGTATCCAGAGTATAGACTGACCAATATCCCCTGTCCTCGTAATCTGTCGAAGTGGTCGGCTCTTCCCATCCGAATCTTCCGCTGTAGCGGATCTTGGCTTTGCCGTCATCCGAGCTTCCTTTCTTGGTGGTCACGAGGATAACTCCATAAGCTGCACGAGCACCGTAAACGGCTGCCGCAGCAGCATCCTTGATGACGGAGATACTCTCGACATCATTAGGATTGACATCTTCGAGGTCTCCGAGCGCACCGTCAATGAGGACGATCGGGTTCGCTTCATTGATGGAAGTAAATCCTCGGATGTTCAGTTTTCCGGTACTTCCAGGGTTACCTGACTGAGTCGTGATGTTCAGGCCAGGAACAGAACCCTGCAGCATGGTGACAAGGTTGTGGGATGACCTGTCCTTCAGGGCTTTGTCATCTACGACTGAAATAGCGCCTGTCAAGTTCACCTTCTTTTGAGTACCATAACCTACAACGACCGTCTCGTTCAAGGTCATGTTGTCTTCATCAAGTGTGACATTGACAGAAGACTTCGCTGCCGGAACACTCACCTTTCTGGTAATGTAACCGAGAGATGATACCTCCAGGACAACATCCCCGGAAGGAACCGACATTGAGAAACTACCGTTCACGTCAGTCGTTGTACCGGTACTTGTGCCGGAAATCAGAACCGCCGCTCCGATAAGAGGTTGCTGTTGGTTGTCCAGAACTTTTCCGGACACCGTCCTGTTCTGGGCAAAGGCACCTATGCAGGTGGTCAATGCTACCAGAAGGGAAACAGCAAGAAATTTGACTGTTCTCATAAATTTTGTATTTTGGTTTGTATTATATGGTATCAATCCATTATGAATCAATACTGTGTATAGTCAGTAAGGGAATTGAATGCCTTCGGACGCGCCATGTTTTCAGTATAGACGTTGCCGAATTCATCCTTTACTGTTATCGTCAAGTCATCCGTGGCATTGTCCGCCTTGACCTTGAAGAAATGCGGCATTGCTTTTTCAGTTATGAAAGAAGGCTCCTCGGTTATGTTCTTGTTGAATCGAGGAATCGTCAATGCCTTGATATGAAGCGGATCATATGCGAATGTCCTGGTCCATTTCAGGTCCTTTCCATGCTCGTCAGTAACTGTGAGGGTCCATTTCGGATTCCAGTTCCACACATTGATAAGAACCTCATTGTCAGTGTTTTTAGGATATGCCAGAACATACTTTGAGAACGCCAATTTCATCTCCGCGTCCTTGAGTTTAGGGACATCATCATATGAAACACTGAAATTGTTCAGGTCATAAGAGCGGAACTGATAGTCCTCACTTTTTCCGGTCGCCTTGTATTTCCACTTGAAATCAGTACCGTCCACATCCCAGATACTGTAGCCGCCCGGAGCTCCGTCCAGACTGATGTGGACTCCCGGGGTCAATGAAGCTGACCACCACCATGATGCGCAAACCGCACCGGCATTGTGTTCCTGCAGATTTTTCGCGCCAAGTAAAGCGGTATCTTCCGGAAGCGCATTGAAAATCGTGTGAGTGTGCCCGGTCACAGCATGCACTTTGTAGCCATCCAGAACCTCAAGCAGCTCGCTCACGTTGCTGAAACTGTACTCGAATCGGGAGACGCTTTTCTTTGACGGATAGAACAACTGAGCATGAGTCGTCAAGACTATAGGGGTAGATGTGCTCACATACGCCAGATCCTTCTTAAGCCAATCCAACTGATTCTGCGTCAGATTCTTGTGATATCTTCTTGAAGATGTTCCATCATATTCAGTACAGTCAATGTCGTCAATCACCACATAATGCACCTTTCCGATATTGAAGGAATAATACTGGGGAGCAATGGTTTTGTCATACGGAAGTTTTGCATCATAACCGCTCTTCGCGAGCATATCATTGTCATGATTGCCCATTGTATGGTATATGATTATATCTGACACTCTGTCGTTTATAAGATCCAGATAGTCTTTCAGTTCCATCTGGCGCGAGTACCAATACAGGTCCCAGGTCATGTCGCCGAGGGTAATCGCATACATCTTCTCGGACTTATGCTTGTCGCGATACGTGTTCCAGTCATTGGTAAACTCAGTGAACTGAGTCCTGTCATTGTTCCTGTTCGCAAGATGCATATCTCCCAGGAAGAAGACTTTGTACTTGTCCTGGCCCTCCACTTTGTTCAAGACGAAATCCACGCGCTCAGCTTTTGTCGCAGAAGAGGTCAATGCGCTGTGGATCTTCGGCAATATGCCATTTACAGCCGGCTCATATCCGCTCGGAACGGACATGAACACATATTTCAGATACTTTGCCGACCTCATCTGATACACTCCGTCTGCATCAGTCTTTACCACCTCATAGCCATCGGATACGACTACGTCAGGGACACCGACACCATTGCATGAGATCTGTCCGTAAACGGTAGATCCGTCAGCAGGTTCCACCCCGTCGCCGTAAATGGACACCAACATCTCGCCCATAAGCTTGACCGCATTTCCACGCTTTATGGACACCGAATACTTTCCAGAAACCATTCCTGTGTAAAGCGAGATTGTAAACTTGGTCGTGCTGACAGTTACGATGTCGCATGTATGTTCGACTCCTACCGGATCTTTCAGTACAATCTTGTCGGTCTCCTTCGGAGACTTCTGGAACTGCACCCTGAAATCAAGCGTTGTAGCGTTGTATTCAAGTTCTACAGTTTCCGGCACACGGAACTGTACATCAATCTCGCCCCCATCATTTTCTGTCTTGCTGCATGAGGCGAACGCAAAAGCAGCAAGAAAAACGATGATGGAAGCCCACACTCGTATTATTTTCATTGTATGTGATAATAGTTATTGTTTTTGTTTTGTAACGTTTCAATTTGGTATTACAATCGTTTCGAAAGCAAAAATAGCAAAAAACTTGATAATTTCAAAAGCCTTAAATCATTTTTTTGCGAGAAAGCATAACTCTGGCAATGGTAAGGAGGCCATATAAAGCAAACCGAAAGTCATAACAAACTTCCGTCGATTGAAGGTGTTATAACTTTCAGAACATTTATTATATACTATTTGTTGTTCGTGGAGCGGAAAACGGGACTCGAACCCGCGACCTTCGGCTTGGGAAGCCAACGCTCTACCAGCTGAGCTATTTCCGCATTGCAGCCGTTCTCCGGATGCGACTGCAAAGATAGTAAACTCGCATAAGTTTACAAATATTTTTTGAAGGTTACTTATGGATTACCTACTCAATCACGCATTCAGAAATGTTCTTCACACCCGGAATACCGAAATACGATTCCACGATGTCGCCCTTCAGGAACACCTTCCTTTTAAGATTTGAAGGATTGGAAACGAGATTCAATGCATCCCGGACCTTGCCTTTCAACAATTGGACTGACATACAGGCCTCCTTGTCATAGACAGTGGTCCTGCCTGCGATGGCTATATTCGATTCAGACTCAAACGGCTCGTCGAATGACACTGATGAAGCAGTCAAATCACCACCCACAATATAGCCGTACACCCACACGCCTTTCGCATCCAACTCGGATTTTGCCTGAGAAACGCTCAATGCGTCCTTATATGCTCCTCCGGTGGGTGCGCTGCCGGAGCTGGCACCGATGACGTATCTGCCACTCACCCAAGCCTTAGCTGTATCCACGGCAATGCTGATGCCGGCGCCTGAGGTTCCGGCAGAGGGGGCTTGCACGCTTAAGACAAGTACCTGTTTAGGTTTTAATTTTTTAGTTGTCAATGATTTGTCCTTCCCGCCGTCATATAGGACCAATGTTACATTTCCCGGCTGGAAATAGGCCACTCTCTTTTCGGAGTAACCGTACATGAGTTTACCGGCAGAAGACTTCAGAAAGAGCACGCCGTCAGGATAAGATTTAAGGAAATCGGGCGAAATCACCAGTCGGATTCCCGCATTCTGCATATCACAGTCGAGATAGACATGTGCGGTCTTCCCTTCCTGAACCACAACACACTGGTCATCTCCATATAGTGGGGATGAGAATGACGGCTTGGAGAATTCAGCGGAGCGCACTGAGATATTGTAAGTTCCGGATTTCACAAGAATCTTTTCGGAAGAGTCGCCATACTTGCCGTCATATATGACTTTTCCTCCGGAGTCCGTGACTTTAAGCAGGAAATCACACGTGTCCGGCAAGTTTTCCGCCGTAGCTTTTGTCAGGGCATATGCCTGTTCAGAGAAGTGAATACCAAGATAACCGGAGCCTGCCTCAGTCTCCGCATTGAGTCGTCTGCAGAATGTGAACACAGGCAGGAGCAGAACCGCCAAAAATTTGATTTTCAATAGTTGTCGCATAATTCAATAAGTTTAAGCGACCGCTAAAGTATGTGAAAATTTTCCGATTTTATTTAAGAAACGTAAAAATTTCCCGACAGAAATTTTAAATTTTTCTGCCGGGCATTAAAAAAAAGTTTTAAATATCTGTTCTAACTCTCCACAAGGCGGATTTTCGCATACTTGAGCAGCAAAATCTTTTCTCCGAAATTGTCGAACGCGATCTTCGCCTTCAGATCTGTTCCGGTACCGGATATCTGTCTGATGACGCCGAAACCGAAACGGTTATGCTCGATCCGCTGCCCCACTTTCATATCCAGGACAGAGACAGGGGTAAAGTCAGCATCGAATGAACGCGGACTCGGAGCGGCCTGGCGCGGACTTGTGGTCGAAGATACAGGCTTCAGAGGCTTGCCGGTCACTGATGATACAGGAGGTCTGCTCTCTTTGATGACTTTCACTGGACCCGAAGTGCCATATGAACGGTTTTGCGATGAAGCGCCATAACTTCTGCGCTCTCCGGAGAATTTCGCGCCATAACCGAAACGGGAGCCGAATCCGCCGAAAGACTGCATGCCGTCTTCACGGGAGTCATCATCTTCGCGCAGTGGATTGTCAATATACCTTGTGTTTATTTCACGCACGAAACGGCTCGGCGCATTCTGTTCATGCTTTCCGTTTCTCATTCTGGTAGAGGCAAATGACAGATTTACAGCCACTTTAGCACGTGTCAATGCCACATAAAACAGCCTTCGCTCCTCTTCAATCTCAGACGGCGACGAGAACGAACCTCCGGACGGGAATATATTCTCCTCCATTCCGGCCACATATACATAAGGGAACTCAAGGCCCTTGGAAGAATGCACCGTCATCAGGGTTATCTTGTTGGACGACTCATCATCCGTCATATCGATAGCGCTGAGCAATGAAATGTCCTCCAGGAAATCCCCGAGTGTCACCAAAGGAATGTCGCTGTCCGAAATGGAGTCGATATCCACAACATTCTCATCAGCAAGCATTTCCTCCTTATACTGGTTCTTCCTGTCCTCCACGAAGCCCTGAACGCTGTTCAGGAGTTCTTCGATATTGGCCGCTCTGGACTGGCTCTCGATCGAATTGTCCATCTTGAACGACGCATACAGGCCGCATCTTGTAGAGAGTGCGGATGCTACCTGAAAAGCATCATCCTTCGCCAGAGAAGCATTGGCATTGGCAATCATATTCCTGAATTCCATTATCTTGCCTGCAGCTCCGGACTTGATTCCGGCCTTCATAAGCATTGACGGTTCACAGGCATTGAACAATGAAACTCCCGCGGCAGCAGCGACAGCGACAAGAGCGTTCTCGGAGGTGGAGCCGATTCCCCTGGCAGGCGTGTTCAGCACTCTGCGGAACGACTCGTCGTCATTCGGATTGACGGCAAGTTTCAGGTAGGCCATCATGTCCTTCACCTCGGCACGGTCGAAGAAGGAATTGCCGGAGACTATCATGTACGGCAGGTTGCGTTTTCTTAGCGCCTCCTCCAGCGCGCGAGACTGGGAATTCGTTCTGTACAATATCGCAAAGTCCTGATACTGACAATGGTCCTTTTCCATGCGGGACACGATGGAAGACGCGATAAGCACTGCCTCCTCCTGCTCGGTATAAGCCTTTATAAGATGTATCAGGTCGCCTTCTGGACCTTTTGAAAAACAGGTTTTCGGGATTCTTGACTCATTGTTCTCAATGACGGAATTGGCAGCATCCACGATTACCTGAGTGGATCTGTAGTTACGCTCAAGTCTAAAGAGCTTATAGTCAGGATAATCCCTTCTAAAGTTCAGGATATTCTCGATTTTGGCCCCGCGGAACGCATAGATGGACTGCGAATCATCACCGACCACACAGATGTTGTGGTGTTTCTGACTGAGCTTCTTGAGAATGAGGTACTGGGCCACATTGGTATCCTGATACTCGTCCACAAGGATGTAGTCGAAGCGGGACGCCACGGAATCGAGAGCCTCGGGATTGTCCCGGAACAAGATATTCATATTCAGCAGAATATCGTCGAAATCCATCACCCCTGCCTGTCTGCATTTTTCGGCATAACGGGCGTAGATGTTGCAGATTTCCGGCTTCTTGGCGTGCGTGTCATTGATAATGGCCTGTGCATCCTTCTTGTACGCCTGAGGCGTTATCAGGTTGTTCTTGGCCATAGATATGCGGCCGAGCACATCCTTCGGCTTATAGACTTTGTCATCAAGTTTCATTTCCTTCAGGCACGACTTTATGGCGCTGATGGAATCACTTGTATCATAGATGGTAAATGAGGACGGATAGCCGAGGCTTTCCGCAAACTCCCTGAGAAACCGTATGAACACGGAATGGAAAGTGCCCATGTAGAGCCGCCGGGCCTTCTTCTCCCCCACTATTGCCGCAATTCTGGCTTTCATTTCCGCCGCAGCCTTCTTTGTGAATGTCAATGCCAATATCCTGTCGGGTTCTCCCCCGTTTTCAAGAATATAGGCGATTCTGCCGGTCAACACTCTCGTTTTTCCTGCTCCTGCGCCGGCAACTATGAGCACCGGCCCCTCTGTCTGGCAGACTGCAGCTCTCTGCTGTTCGTCCAACCCCTCCAATATAGCACTTTTGTTTTCCATAATAATGGCGAAATTACGAAAAAAATTCAGTATATTCGCGCCGGAAATCCGAAATACTATTAAAGGTTACCTATAATGTCAAACAACATCGATTTGAAAGGCGGACTGAACATTCCTATTTCAGGAACAGCAGTCCAGAAAACCAGAAAGACGATCGTACCGGACGTTATCGCTGTAAAACCTACTGATTTCAAGGGTCTTATACCAAGACTTCTTGTAAAGGAAGGCGATAAGGTTCTGGCCGGATCCCCTGTTCTGGCAGACAAAAAGAACCCTGACATCCTCTTCTCGTCTCCGGTAAGCGGAACGGTTGCGGAAATCGTCAGAGGCGAAAAAAGAAAGTTGCTTGAGGTAAGGATCAAGGCCGACGCCCAGCAGGAATTTGTTGACTTCGGTGTCCACAAACCGGCAGAAATGCAGACGGAAGACATCAAGGAGCTTCTCCTGAAAAGCGGATTGTGGCCATCTCTTGTACAGAGACCTTACGGCGTTCTCGCAGATCCTACTGTAAAGCCTAAAGCAATCTTCGTATCAGCATTCACGACAGCTCCTCTTGCAGCAGCGCCTGAGTTCGTTTTCAAAGACGAAATCGCAAACATCCAGACGGGTGTGAACGCGCTCAACAAACTGACTGACGGAGGCATTCACTTCTCTCTCTGCAGAGAGAACTACTCCGGAACTCCTCTTCACAAGGTAGAGAATGTAATCCAGCACGTTTTCACAGGCAAACACCCTGCAGGCAACGTCGGTGTACAGATCAGCCATATCTCACCTATCATGAAGGGAGACACCGTATGGACAGTTTCACTTCTTCTTCTTGCAGCCATCGGAAAGCTTTTCAACACAGGAAAGTACAACATGGCCAGAAAAATTGCAGTGACAGGTCCTAAGGCTATCGAGCCGGCTTATGTAGATGCCCTTCCAGGTATCAACATGGCAGATCTGAAAGATTTCTATGACAACTCCGGCAATGACCTGAGATTTGTCAGCGGTGACGTTCTCACCGGTGAGAATGTCGGCAAGAACGGTTCTCTCGGCTTCTTCGACAATCAGGTCACCCTTCTCCACGAAGGCACTGAAAGAGAAGTTCTCGGATGGGCCAAACCTTTCAGATTCGGCAAATTCAGTTCAAGCCATACATACTTCTCATGGCTCTGCCCTAAGAAGACATACGATATGGACACCAACACGAATGGCGGCCCTCGCGCATTCGTAATGTCAGACGTTTACAAGAAAGTGCTTCCTATGGACATTTTCCCTGTATTCCTGGTCAAGGCCTGCCTCGCCGGCGACATTGACAAGATGGAAAAATTCGGAATCTATGAGGTACTTCCTGAGGATCTCGCGCTCTGCGAATACGTGGATCCTTCAAAGAATGACATTCAGGCCATCATTGAAAAAGGCATTGACCTTATGATTAAAGAAATGGCATAATCAGACGGAAGTTATGGAAGAATCAAAAAATACAACTCAGAAGCCGGGCCTTTTCGAAAGGGGCGGCAAATTTGGATTCCTTCACTCCAGCATTGACGCGTTCGATACTTTTCTCCGCGTTCCGGGAACGGTAACAAGCAGAGGTTCGCACGTCAGAGATGCCGTTGACCTGAAGAGAATCATGATCATCGTAGTAGTCGCATTGATTCCGGCAGCTCTTTTCGGCATGTGGAACGTCGGCTACCAGCACGGACTTGCGACAGGACAGAGCTTCGGACTGTTCCAGAATTTCTGGTACGGCTTTCTCAAAGTGCTCCCTCTTTATCTTGTAGCGTACATCGTAGGACTCGGTATCGAGTTCGCATCTGCGCAGATCAGAAATGAGGAAGTCAATGAGGGATACCTCGTTTCAGGTATGCTCATTCCTCTCATTGTCCCTGTGGACGTGCCGCTTTGGACACTTGCCATCGCAGTTGCGTTCGCCGTATTGTTCGGCAAGGAAGTGTTCGGCGGAACCGGTATGAACTTCTTGAATCCGGCATTGCTCTGTCGTGCATTCCTGTTCTTCGCTTATCCGAGCAAGATGTCTGGCTCAAGCGTATGGGTATCATTGAAAGGCGGCGAAAGCCTCATTGACGGTGCGACAGGAGCCACTCCTCTCTCATTCGCTTCTGAAGGTCTCGACGCAATGAACAACGCCGGAGTACAGTACGGAATGTCAGCTTGGGATATGTTCGCAGGTCTTGTTCCGGGTTCTGTAGGTGAGACCTCAGTAATCGCCATCCTCATCGGTGCAGTCATTCTGCTCTGGACAGGTGTAGCAAGCTGGAAGATTATGGTTTCATCAGTTGCCGGCGCTCTCTTCGTGGGCTGGCTCGGAAACTTCTTCGGAGCTACTGACGTTCCTGCTTACTATCAGCTTCTTATGGGCGGATTCGCATTCGGTACAGTATTCATGGCAACAGACCCTGTAACGTCTGCACAGACTGAGTGCGGCAAGTGGATCTACGGATTCCTTATCGGCGCTCTCTGCGTTATCGTCAGACTGTTCAACCCTGGATATGCAGAAGGCATGATGCTCGCAATCCTGCTGATGAACACATTTGCACCGCTCATTGACCACTACGTCACCGACGCTGCGATCTCAAGAAGAGCCAAGAAAGTTAAAATCGCATAATATATATAATAGGTATGAATACTAACGGAAATATATATACAGTCATCTATACGACAGTAGTCGTTGTGGTGGTAGCTGCGGTTCTTGCGTTCGTCTCTGAGACTCTCAAGCCGAAGCAGGATGCCAACGTGAAAGCTGACGCCATCAGCCAGATGCTGACTGCCAGCAAGTTATACGAGAAGAGCGAGCTCGACGCGATGAGCAATGACCAGAAGATCGACGCCTACAAGGCTGTCGCAAAATCTTCTGTTCTTGTCAATGCAGAGGGCCAGGAGTGCGGAACACTTGATCTTGCAAAGCAGGAAATCTACACCACCAGCCAGCTCAAGGCTCAGGACAAACGTGTCAAGGACCTTCTCAAGAACGGCAAAGCAGACTTGAAACTGCCTGTTTTCGTTTTCGAGAAAGACGGACAGAAAGTCACCGTAATCCCTTGCTATGGCGCAGGTCTTTGGGGACCGATCTGGGGTTACATTGCCCTCAACGATGATTATCAGACGATTCGCGGAGCATATTTCGACCACGCGAGCGAGACTCCTGGTCTTGGTGCCAAGATCAAGGACGATCCTTCATTCAGAGCAGAATTCGAAGGCAAGAAAGTGGACTTCGAGGCTGAAGAAGCATTTTGCGTAGTCAAAGGCGGGGCTCCTGCCGGCAAAGAGAATGCGGTAGATGCCATCACAGGCGCTTCCATCACCAGCCACGCACTTGGAGTTTCCATCGACAACTGGCTTCAGGCTTACAAGCCGTTCCTCAAAGCTGCCGCAGCCAATGCAGTGCAGCCATCAGAGGTGGAGAATGCAGTTGACTCACTCTGTGTTTCAGCAGATTCACTTGCAATCGCCAAATAATGAGGAGGAAATAAAATGAACGCAAAACTTAAAGAAACAATATTGAATCCGATTTTCAAGGGCAATCCTATCACTGTCCTCGTACTCGGTATCTGTTCCTCATTGGCTGTGACCGTACAGATGAAGGGAGCCTTCGTAATGGGTCTTTCCGTCATCGTAGTTACAGCACTTTCGAACTTTATCGTATCTCTGATGAGGAATTCCATTCCTAACAGAGTCCGTATCATCGTTCAGCTCGTAGTTGTGTCGCTGATGGTAATTCTCGTGGACCAGTTCCTCAAGGCTTACGCATACAGCATTGAGACTCAACTCTCTGTATATGTGGGACTTATCATCACAAACTGTATCGTCATGGGCCGTATCGAGGCTTTCGGTCTCGGCAACAAACCAATTCCGTCACTTCTCGACGGTCTTGCAAACGGAGCAGGATACGCTATGATTCTTCTTATCGTGGCATTCTTCCGTGAGCTGCTCGGTTCAGGAACCCTCTTCGGATTCCGGGTGATCCCGCAGTGCTTCTACGATGCAGGTTATATGAACAACGGACTTGTGATTCTTCCTCCTGTAGCACTCATCCTGCTCGGATGTATCGTATGGGTACAGAGAAGCATCCAGAAAGATCTTCAGGAGAAATAACAACTAACACGCAAGTAATATGGAATATATAAGCTTATTCGTAAAGTCAATTTTCGTTGACAATATGATTTTTGCATACTTTCTCGGTATGTGCTCATACCTGGCAGTATCTAAAAATGTGAAGACAGCTTCCGGACTTGGTGCGGCTGTTATCTTTGTGCTCCTGGTCACATTGCCTATCAACTACCTCCTGAACACTTATGTGCTCAGCCCTGGTGCATTGAGCTGGCTCAGTCCAAGTCTCGCAGGCGTTGACCTCAGCTTCTTGAGTTTCATCACATTCATCGCGGTCATCGCCGCTATCGTACAGCTCGTAGAGATGGTTGTCGAGAAATTCGCACCTACACTCTACTCAGAGCTCGGTATCTTCCTGCCTCTTATCGCAGTGAACTGCGCCATCCTCGGAGGTGCGCTCTTCATGCAGCAGAAAGATTTCGTCAATGTCGGTGAAGCTACCGTTTATGCTCTCGGCTCAGGTATCGGCTGGTTCCTCGCTATCGTGACACTCGCCGCCATCAGAGAGAAGATGTCATACTCGAATGTGCCTGCACCTCTCAAGGGTATCGGTATCACATTCATCACCGTAGGTCTTATGGCCATGGCATTCATGACATTTATGGGTATTTCACTTTAATAGGAGACTTGAAAGATGAATGAAATTACTCTTACAATTATAGCCTCAGTAGCAACTATCACAGTGGTTACGCTGTTTCTGGTAGTCCTGCTGCTGTGGGTCAAGACAAAACTGACCCCAAGCGGTACAGTCAAGATTGACATCAACGGAGGTAACAAAGTGCTCGACGTCGCTCCAGGCAACTCGCTAATGGGCGCTCTTGCAGAAGAGAAGATTTTCCTCCCGTCAGCCTGCGGTGGCAAGGCCAACTGCGGACAGTGCAAAGTCAGAGTCCTCGAAGGCGGCGGAAACATCCTCCCTACCGAAACAGGATTCTTCAACAGAAAACAGATCAAGGACAACTGGAGACTCGGTTGCCAGGTCAAGGTCAAGGAAGACCTCAAGATCGAAGTTCCGGAGTCAGTGCTCAGCGTCAAGAAAGTGGAATGCGAAGTCATTTCCAACCACAACGTGGCTACCTTCATCAAGGAATTCACTGTCAAGCTGCCTGAGGGTGTTCACCTCGATTTCAAATCAGGAGAGTACATCCAGATTGATATTCCTCAGGGAACATTCAATTTCAGCGACATTGACGTAGATCCTGAATACAAGGCAGACTGGGAGCGCTACAAGTTCTTCGACCTCAAGTGCGTGAACCCTGAGCCGACCATGAGAGCATACTCTATGGCCTCTTATCCTGCTGAGGGCGACATCATCAAACTGAATGTCCGTATCGCAACTCCTCCATTTGACAGGACAGCGCCTAAGGGAAGCAACAAACTTCTCCCTGTAAACCCTGGTATCGGTTCTTCATATATCTACACACGTCACCCTGGTGACAAGGTTATGATTTCCGGTCCGTTCGGAGAGTTCCTTCTTCCTAAGGATGATCCTGATTCACAGGAATACATATTTGTCGGCGGTGGCGCAGGTATGGCTCCTCTCAGAAGCCACATCATGCACCTGTTCAAGACTCTCAAGACCAAGAAGCAGGTCAACTTCTTCTACGGTGCGCGTAGCCTGAAAGAGGCCTTCTACCTCGAGGACTACGCTGAAATCGAGAAAGAGTTCCCTAACTTCCACTTCCATCTGGCTCTCGACCGTCCGGATCCGGCAGCTGATGAAGCAGGAGTAAAATATGTTGCAGGTTTCGTACACAATGTGATGTACGAGACATACCTCAAGGAGCATGACACACCGGAAGACATCAAATACTTCATGTGCGGACCTCCTATGATGGTCAAATCTGTCAACACATTGCTCGACAGTCTCGGAGTACCTCCTGAGAATGTCCTTTATGACAATTTCGGCGGTTAACAGCCTGAAAATATTTTTTTGAAAGCGACTGGCGTCTGTCCAGCCGCTTTTTTGTGTTTTTATGTCACAAATTTGCAATCGAAAAAAGGCATTTAAAACAAATTTTAAAGTTTAAGAATCGTAAAAATCTGCATTTGAGACGCATAAAATGGTGATTTTTTAAAAAACATCCTAATATAGGGATTGTCGCTTAATATTTTCAATTTGACCGAAGCAGCCGACTGATCCCATCCATTTCTACGTTCGGGTTACCAAATTTACGTTTTTATATCTCATTCCGGTCGTTTCGGCCGGATTTTTTGTCCATTCTCAATGACAGAGGCGTAGTTCCCCCTTGAAAGCACTTTTCCATGTGCATATTTTCGTTTCAGGAGGCCGCCAGCTGTGCTCTCTGCTTTATCCTGTCTGCCAACTGCACCACGTTTGCCGTGTGGATGCCGAAGAAGATGTACAGGATTTCCGTCCGCTTCGTCCTGGCCTTGACCCTCCGGAGATCGTAGTGATCTTTCTGTGTCCCGAACGAGCCTTCCATCGCAGTCGCCCTCACTCTGGCAAGCTCCTTTCGGACAAGGTCTTTCTCCTTTTTCTTCTCACCGAACGGACGGCCTCTTTTTACGAAAGATGTCTGTATCCCGTTCGCCTTGCAGTAGTCCCTGTTTTCAGTTCCCGCGTAGCCGGTGTCGCCTCCGACCTTTTTCGCTTCGACCCCAAACAGTCTCTTGTGCATCTTCAGGCAGTGCACCAGACGGGTCCCTTCATTGAACGCATTGAATGACAGCTTCTCAATGAACGATATCCCGTCGACCAATATGTTGTTGACCTTCGCACCGAACTCGACGCTCTTCACCTCCTTGCCTCTCTCACTATCGGTCTCAAATGTGGCTTGCTGAGACTTACTATCTTGTTTGGAATGCTTTCCCTGCTGTCGTTGTTCCGGAAGTGGTTCTTCTGCTGACAATACATCCTTGTGATGATTTCCATATTGCTTTTTTCTCTGACAATCAGCAAGTTCTCTATTTCATAATGAATAATTGTTCAGCAAAACCTTACTTGCTCCTCCCGTATTTTTCTCTTAGGATTTTAGCAATCTCTCTGGTTTCAGCCACATTGCGTCCCGTGGTCTTCACACGCATACTATAACCGGCATCCTCCCACCACAGCACTATATCCAACATACCGTCGTCATAGACCCTGAGGATATATTCTCGATAATGAGGTCTGAAAGGAAGCGATGTCAATGCACCTTCCACGTATGGATTACGGTTTAGCATCTTGGCATGATCTTTCAATTCACGCTGGCCATGGTCACCTTCCACATTGCTTGGCTTTTTATCCGGCAGGAGTGTAGTCTCTATCAACCTCACGTTTCTTGCTTGCAGCCAACTGTCAAAGGCAGTCTTGCGGTGCGCATGCTCAATCTCTTGACTAAACACAAGCGGAGACGAGATGCACATCCAACTTACGTCATTCTTCTTTCCGTTGGAGGTAATGGTCAGGTCAAATAAATCACTCTGCCACATAGCACACGATTCAAAGCCAACACAAAATGTATTCTGGCAATAGGCAGCATTAAAACCATCTGCCAAAACCACATTGTCATTACCCAATTTCACTTCAGCCGTAGTCTCAAAATAACTCTTCAGCGATATGTCGTCATCCATATCCACCTGAGGATGTACAAAGATGCCAAGCAAGGCTATCATCGCAGGCTGCGTAATATGTGCGTCTAGATAGTCCTGCAAGGTCAGAGTCGATGTCAGTTGGATGGTAGTCATATTCCCTGCATGCCGCACCTTTGTGATGTTTGTATGCTTCCGCACCTCCCTCAACATGACGAGAAAATTCCGCACACGCTGTCCAGCATCCGTCTCCGAGGTACAAAGCGGTTGCATAGACAGTTCATTAAAACATACAAAAGACGTCATACCAACTCTAACATTTGTGCTGTCCACTCATCTTGGAAATCATCCGGATAATCACTCAGGTTGCCTTTCGTATCGCTAGTAATGCGAGTTACCACAGGAGCCGTCCCCTGTTTTGTATAAGCAAAATGCTGTATTATGCTGTCAGCAGGCTTCAGCCGCCCCTTTTTCATAGAGATGCGCATCCCGTTCACCACATGGTCGCTATGTGTCTCAATAATCAGCTGCAAGTCTCTCGCTTTCGACTGTTCAATCAGAAACTCCATGATGAGCGACTGCGCCCTTGGATGCAGGTGAGCCTCCGGATTCTCAACGATCAGCATGCTCCCCTTCTCTGCTAGCAACGTGCCGACAATAACGGGCAGGACATAACTGTAGCCAAAACCAACATTCACAGGGTGGAACAGTTGGTTGCCATCGCGCGAGTTAAGCAGTAGCTCCAACCGTGTTGCTTTCGGATCTTGTATTTTCATAGCGGCGCCATCCAAAATCTTAGAAAGCCACTGACCCACATAATCCACGAATTCTAAGCTTTGGTGTGACAGCGCATTCAGCAGATTCTCACCCCGTGTGCCGATAGTGTTAGGAGGCAGTGAGTCGTTCCGCATCACATCGTTCTGTGGTCCCAATCGTTCAGCCGATATATATACTATGCTCTTCAGTTGTTGCAAGACATTGATATCAGAAGTCGAAAACGCCACCTTCTCCCCCTCGTCCTTATCCTCAACAGCCTGTGTCGTCTGCACGACGAACCTGTCTTCGCCATTATACAGCAATGTGGACAATCTCCCTAATTGTGGCTTATCAGCATAAGGAGAGAAACCTAACTCCACCTGTTCCTTGTCGGTGTCAATCCAAAACTTCACCTCCTCCTGCTTGCTTCCGGCAGTCCTAATATCGGTAAAAGTATCCAACTTCACCTGTTCTCCCACAATGCTCAACTGATCCAAATCATTGCGTTCCTTCATAGACTGGCCTATAAGAAGCAATGCCTGCGACAACGATGACTTACCACGACCATTATGACCATATAAGATGGTGATTTTTGCTAGCTTGATATCTTGCTTTTCAGAAAAACACTTAAAATTCTGAAGTGAGACAGACTCTATCATTGTTGTTCTCTTTTTTCTTTAAACCAGTTCCAAAAACTCTTAGGCATCCACCCTTGATGCTCCATACTGTCAATTCTCGTAATGAACAGACTATCATTATCGTCTATATACTGCCGTAGGGCCTTATACATAGCCTCTTTATCTAGGGTCGAATAGTCGGAGATGGCCATCACCCAAAATGACTCCATTGGGTGTTGCCAATTACTATCTCCAGCCAATTTTTTAATTCCCTCATACAACTCGTCATACTTTCTTCCGGGCTGTCTCAGATCGTATGTGATTGCATAAAATATCACGTCTTCAATTTTTAAAGTTCAAAACTATGCACAATAAAGCGCTCCAAAGTTACGTTTTTTATTTCATATTGAAGAACATTCTTTCGAAAAACTATAATTCACAACATTTCCTTACAGTGCATACAAGACTTCGTTAAAACTAATAATATTTTTGTCTAACGATTAATAGTCACCGTTTTACATTAGGGATTGTCGTTTAATGTTTCCAATCTGAGCGAAGCAGCAGACAATCCCTTCAATTTCTGCGTCCGACTCATCAAA
>ENA-ORSB01000477-ORSB01000477.1-human-gut-metagenome-genome-assembly--contig:-NODE-477-length-46918-cov-5.974692_pt1 | contig 46918 bp, 36 predicted proteins | sample MGYA00242180_ERZ509144 | MGnify/ENA primary metagenome ERZ509144 (study PRJEB26280, sample SAMEA2338661) | human gut metagenome | biome: human gut; feature: human-associated habitat; material: faeces...
TACCACATCGGCTTCTATCTGTGTCTGCAAGTCACTGACAATCGTATGCACATTGTTCGTGAAACTGTAATACACGATAAGGGTTTTACCCGTTGCCGGATCGGGGTCAGGGGTAGGATCAGGATCGGGAGTAGGTGTCGGAACTTCGGTCTGCGGACCATCCGGTTCGTTACTATCGGTAGAGCAGGCACTCAATCCCACCGCTACAAAAACGGCGAATAATAAATATAGGTACTTTTTCATAGCTTCTTACATATTAAAATAAAACTTTCATTTTCATATCTGTTATTTTTAGTTATTTCTTTTGTTTTAGCGACCTACCTGCCGTTGTTGCTCGGCATTGTATCTGTCTCCGACAACGGGAATGGCGGCAACAGCGTTTTCCAGTTCTTTCCACTCTTCGGGAGAAAGTGTAAATTCCAGTGTGCGCAGGTTCTCCTCCAGATGTGCAAGTTTCGTTGTTCCGGGAATCGGTACGATCCACGGTGCCTTTTGGAGCAACCAGCCGAGTGTTACTTGTGTCGAGGTCATGCCTCTCGTGCGGCCGAAGGCTTGCAGCATATTCACGATGCGGGTATTTGCCCGCATTGCTTCCGCTTGGAAGCGTGGCAGGGTCTGTCGGTTGTCGTTGTTTGGGTCGAAAACCGTGTATTCGTTGATGCAGCCGCCCAAAAATCCCCGATTCAGCGGGCTGTATGGAACAAAGCCGATTCCCAGTTCACGACAGGCGTCGAGCACTCCGTTTTCCTCCACCAGACGGTGCATCAGGTGATATTCGCTTTGGATGGCCGTCAGCGGGCAAACGGCATGAGCCTTGTGGATGGTCTCGGCGTTGACTTCGCACATGCCCCAGTGTTGTACTTTGCCCTCTTTCATCAGGTCGGCAATAGTCGATGCTACCTCTTCTGCCGGGGTGTTGGGGTCGGCACGGTGCTGGTAGAACATGGGAAGCGAATCGAGTCGGAGGCGACGGAGCGACTCTTCGCAATAGCGACGGATGGTCTCAGGCCGACTGTTCTGACGTCCCGTACCTTTTCCGTCGATTACTTCGTGTCCGAATTTAGTCGTTACGTTAATCCGGCCTTTGAACTCGGCCAGTGCTTCTCCGGCTAAATTCTCGTTGGTCAGCGGCCCGTAGATGATGGCGGTATCGAAGAGTGTTACACCGCGATCCACTGCTTCGTGCAGCAACCGGATGCATTGCTTCTTGTCCGGATGCTGGCTACGGTTGTAGGTCATGCCCATCACGCCAAAACCGAGTGCCGACACTTCGAAAGCTGCCTTGCCCTTACCCAATATACGATGTCCCGTAATGTGGGCGACATCGCTATTGTTATCAGATGCTGCCGTCTGTTTCGTTTCAGCGGCAAATACCTTGTCCAGTCCGGTGGGCATGGCCAATGCGGCTCCTGCCAGTGCTGCCGTCTTGAGAAATCCGCGACGACTGATATTCATTTTATTGTTTTCTTCTTTCATGTTATTTCTTTTTTTAGTTCCTTGATTGTTCTTGCCGGATTGCCCGCAACAACGGTCATGGGCGGCACATCTTTGGTTACTACGCTGTTTGCTCCTATGATAGCGCCGTATCCGACTCTGACACCGGGGAGGATCGTGGCGTTGATACCGATCCAAACTTTATCCTCAATGACAACGGGACGGCCGTAAGTCGCACTGCGGTTTTCCGGATCGGAGTCATGGTTGATGGTAATGATGTTTACTTTCGGACCGACCAAAACATGTTCGCCGAGTGTAATGCCGCCACGTCCGAAAAACGTGCAGCACTGTTGGATAAAGCAGCCTTTACCTATCTTTATATGCTTGCCGTAATCCACATAAAACGGAGGTAGTAAGGTTACGGATTCATCCACTTCCTGCCCGATGATTTCTCCCAGTATCCGGCGGACTTCATCCGGTGTATGGTAACCGTTGTTCAGTTCGGCCGCTGTTTTCATTGTATCCCAAATGGAGTTTATTAACTCGTCGTATCCTTGATCCGACGGGGAAACAATTTCTCCGTTCAAGTCTCTTGCAAAAATTTCATTCATAATGATGCTTCGTTTAATGTTCTGGTGCAAAGTTACGAAGAGAGCCTCGTAACAACTTTGCTACGAGGCTCAATTAATTTTGTCCTGAAGTTCATTTTACCATGACGGAGCTACACCGTAGGCTTCCTTATATATTTTGGAGAAATGTGACAGGTTCTTGAAGCCTACATCGAAACAGGCTTCCGTCACTCTTTTCTTGCCCGATTTTATCAGGCCGTGCGCTGCCTCCAGACGACGTCTGATAATCCATTTCTGCGGTGTCAAATCGCTCACTTTGGCAAAATCACGTTTGAAGGTTGCCAGACTGCGTCCTGTATAACTCGCGATTTCCCCCATCGAGAGGTCATACATGTAATTCTCATTCAGGTAGTCGAGAATGTCTATTTTCCATGGTTCCACGAAATCGAACAGCGAAGCATAGAGGTTCCTGTCGGTATTGAGCAGTACATACAGCCCCTCGATCATTTTTAACTTCAGTACATCTTCGGAAGGCTTTTCGCCCGCATCAAAATAAGGGATAACCGATTCGAACAGCGACCGAATGTCGGGTCTGTTACTCGGTAATACACGCAGACTTGCTTTTTCACGCTTGGAGTCGGCCGGTATCTGTTGTTGGTTGAGTGTATGGTAAAACTCCCTCAGAAAGGGCTTTGTGAATTTCAGCACGACGGAGCGGTAGGGCTTATCGTCCTCAACCTTTTTTTGCAGCCACATCCGGTTATCACGCCGCATGAAAGCGCAGTCTCCCGGATGCAGAACGGTTTTCTTTCCCCGTTCCTCTATTTCCAATTCGCCGGAGCATAGATAAATAAGCGTATGCTCCCTGTTTTCGTGGGCACACCCCCGGTCATCGGTGAAATAGCTCGCTATAAGCACATTCAAGCAATCGAATACATCTAATTGTTCCATATTGTCAGCCTTTTATTTTTGCAAAGGTAGCAAGTTCTATTTGCTTTTTATTTGTTGTGAAGCTCAATGTTTTCTCGGAAAATCATAAGGAACAATTTATCCTATCAAAAAAACACATTATCTTTGCAATACAATTTGAGCTGTTTAGCCGCTTTCCTATCCATGCCTTATACCTCATGCGAATTCTTTCTTTATCTGTTTGCGACCCAATAAATAGCTTCAGACTGTATTAAATATACATATAAAGCAAGATGACGAGCTACATTTTGAACCGCTGATGACGATTTTAGGCTTTAGAAAGGCTTTTTCTAAACTTTTTTTCAGAAAAAGCCTTTTTCTCTCACCCGCTCCGAAATCTAGTGTGTCTACTTAGTATAAAGCGATTTATACCATTGTTAATCTAAAATTAAAGTTATGAAACACAAGATTTTACTTGTTCTGTTTTTGAGCTTTATGGCATGTTTCACAGCCAATGCTCAGAAAGTGACCTTGCAGTTCCGGCAAGTTAAGTTAGCAAAAGTTTTTGAGGCTATCACTCAGCAAACCGGACTAACCGTGGCATACAGCCGTCCTACTGTTGACCCAGATCGGGTTGTTTCTATCGAAGCTGATAAAGAAGAACTTTCAGATGTGCTTACACAATTACTGAAAGGCACGAATGTAACTTTCGAAATTGGCGAGACAAAAATCTATTTGAAAGAAAAAACGGTTTCAGATGCTCCACAGCAGAATGGCCAACTGATAACTATTTCCGGTAAGATAATTGATGAAAAAGGTGAAACAATTATTGGTGCAAGTGTTGCCGTACAAGGAACCACTTTAGGCACTATCACCAATGTAGATGGTGAGTATTCTCTGACTAATGTTCCGGAGAACTCAAAAATTACTATTTCATTTATTGGCTATCAATCTATTTCACTCCCAGCCAATGCTAAAGCTTTGGAGAAGATAGTGATGAAAGAGGATAATGAAATGCTGGATGAGGTAGTTGTAGTTGGTTATGGAACACAGTCAAAGGCTCGTGTTACAGGTTCCATTGCCAGCCTCAAAAAGGAACAGATAAAGGATATGCCTGTAACCAGTTTTGAACAAGCCATTGCCGGACAAATGCCTGGTGTTCAAGTAATGCAACAAAGTGGTACACCGGGAAGTGGTAGTTCTATAAAAGTGCGAGGTGCTTCATCTATTACTGCTGGAACAAATCCTTTGATTGTTATAGATGGTTTTCCTATGACTACCAGCAATACTGCCACGTTGTTGAATCCGGAAGATATTGAATCTATCGAGGTTCTCAAAGATGCTTCTTCAGCAGCGATTTATGGTTCGCGGGGGGCAAATGGTGTAATTGTAGTAACGACTAAAAAAGGGAAAGAAGGAAAAACCAATGTTAATGCTAAAGTATATTTCGGTATTCAGCAAGTATCTCATAAAGTTGAGATGATGGATGCTTATGAATATGCTGATTTCATGGCTACCGCACGCAATAATTATTGGGTAGATCTGAAGCCCGGAGTAAATAAACCGACAGATGATAATAGTGCACGAGTGAAAAAGGCACGTATACCTGACTATATAGTTCCATATTTGAATGGAGAAACAGGATTAGTTAATACAGATTGGCAAGATGAAATCTTTCAGACCGCAGCTATGCAACAGTATGATATTTCTGTTTCCGGAGGAAATCAGAAATTGTCTCACTATACTTCTGCCAGTTTTGTAAGTCAGGATGGTATTATTAAAAATTCAGGTTTCCAGCGCTTTTCTGCACGTTCAAACATCCAGGCGGTGATAAATAAGCGTGTGACTTTTGATTTGAGTTTGGCTCCATCTTATTCTAAGACAAGCCAGATTTCAGAAAAGAATCATAAACAAGACGGTCTTGTTCTGTTGACTACTATTGCTAATCCTGCTGCAAGAGCTTACAATGAAGATGGCTCTATTATGTACGGAAATCAGATAGAATTGGGTAATGCATGGGGAACGAGTGTTATTGAAAGTCCATTAGCTATTGCTAAAAGTATAAAAGATAATTTACATCAGTTCCGCATGATTGGAAATACGAATATATCAGTGAATATATTAGAGGGTTTGAATTTTAAAACTCATTTTGGTATGGAGTATTCTAACCAAAGAGAGGATTATTTTCGTCCTTCTTATTTGGGTAATTATAACACAAAAGCTCCTACACAAGCAACAGGTAAATATTGGAATGCTCAAACAACGAATTGGATAAATGAGAATACGTTGAATTATAAGAAAGATTTTGGAAAACATCATTTTGATGTTTTGCTGGGACTTAGTGCACAAAAACAAAATTATCTGGTTGCATCAATGGGAGCTGCTAATTATCCGAATGATAATGTGACGACATTGAATGCCGGTATAGTGAATGACGGTACTACAACAGAAAGTGTATGGACGCTTCTTTCTTATTTTGGACGTATTAACTATTTTTTTCAAAACAAGTATTTGCTAAATTTCTCTATACGTTGGGATGGCTCTTCTCGATTTGGTAAGAATAATAAATATGGCTGCTTTCCAGCTGTTTCTTTAGGATGGAGAGTGAAAGAAGAAAATTGGTTGAAAGATGTGGAAGCACTCAGCGATTTGAAGTTGCGTGTAAGCTATGGTAAAACGGGTAACTTCCAAATAAATGATTATGGCTCATATTCCTTGTTACAAGCAAACAATTATATTCTTAATGGTGTCTTGGTAAATGGGCTTGCTCCAGCAACTTCTCCTAATCCTAATATTTCTTGGGAAAAAACAGATCAATGGAATGCTGGTTTCGATATTGCTTTCTTAAGTAATCAATTGTCTTTCAGTGCTGACTTTTACCATTCAGTAACGGATGGGCTGTTACTTGATGTGCCTGTACCAGCAGCTTCTGGTTTTACCTCTTCTCTGCAAAATATAGGTAAATTACAAAACAGAGGTTTTGAATTGTCTCTAAAAGGTGATTTTGATTTCAGTGGATTTAAATGGGCACCCGCTCTTAATTTTTCTCTTAATCGCAATGAAGTAAAAGGATTAGGTCCTAATCAAGAACAAATAATTACAGGTAACCATATCACAATGCTAGGTGAGTCTATTGGTAATTTTTATGGCTACAAAATATTGGGAGTTTATAAGTCGCAAGAGGATTTGGATAAGTTTCCTCATTTGAATACTGCTAAAATAGGTACTTATATTTATGAGGACATAAGCGGACCAAATGGAGTGCCGGATGGAGAAATAACAGATGCAGATAGAACAATTCTGGGTAACTATAATCCTGATTACACTATGGGCTTCTTTAATTCATTTAGTTATAAGAATTTTGATTTAAGTTTTATGATTCAATGTGTACAAGGATTTGAAATTTTTAATTCAGCTGGATCATTTTTATTAAATGGAGAAGGTTGGGGAAACGGTGCAAAAGATTTGTATAAGAATTTTTTCAGTGAAAGTAATCCCAATGGTAAATATGCACGTCCTTCAGTAGCTACTGCTGACAAGTTGTATGAGAAATCCAATTACATGGTGGAAGACGGGTCATTCATTCGTTTTAATAACATAACTCTTGGGTATAATTTCCCAAAAACTCTTATAGGAAAAGCGGGACTTAAAGGGTTGAGAGTTTATGTTACAGCTCAGAATCCATTTACTATAACCAAGTATTCAGGGTATAATCCTGAAGTAAGTACGAACTCAAATGCATTAACTCCTGGTATCGATTATGGAGCTTATCCTACTAATAAGTCAATAGCTTTTGGCCTAAATGTAAACTTCTAAAAAAGAAATAGATATGAAAAAGAATATATTAATAGGTTATGCACTGACGTTACTTGCATTGTTTAATGTTTCGTGTGCAGATTTCCTTAATCAGGAACCTATATCAAATAGTAGTGTGACGGGATTCTATAAAACACAAGCTGATATAGAGCAAGGTGTTGCCGGCGTCTATAACTCTTTGCAGTCTTATAAACAATATGGTGCGAATTTCATATTTTTTATGGAAGTTCGTTCCGACAATACATATACGGAGAGTATTACGACCAGTGGAGGAATTTATGGCGATTTTGATTTGTTCCGAACCGTGCCTACAAATTCAATACTCGATTTAACTTGGGCAGGTTGTTATGAGGGTATCCAACGCTGTAATCTTGTATTGGCTAACATTGATAATATAACAATGAGCGAAGACTTGAAGAAACAGTATAAGGGTGAAATGTTATTTATTCGTGCACTCACTTACTTTAATTTAGTAAGAATTTGGGGAGATGTCCCATTGGTAATCCAAGAAGTAAAAGACCCATTCGATGCTTTTGAATTTGCACGTACTCCTGCCTCTGAAGTTTACAAACAGATAGTGACGGACTTAAGTGATGCGTCCGCTTTACTTTCTGAAAAAGTGGCGGCATCTAAAACTGGATCAGTAACTTCGGGAGCTGCCAATGCATTGTTGGGCAAGGTTTATTTGACACTAAAAGATTATTCAAAAGCTGAATTGGCATTAAAGAAGGTGATTGATAGTAAGGTTTATAAGCTTTTGGACACCTATGCAGCTGTCTTTGATGTAACTAATAAAAATAGCGCAGAAAGTATTTTTGAGATTCAATACAATAAAGATGTAACAGATCAAGGGAGTCGTTTTGCTAACATTTTTGCTCCGAAAGGAAGTACAGAAGTAACAGGTGGTGTAGGTACTTCATTAGGGGATAATACTCCGACGGAAGATTTGTATGGGAAGTATGAGGAAGGTGATTTGAGAAGAGACATATCTATTGGACATATATCAGATGGACGTATGTATTGCAAAAAGTTTGTAGTAGCTCCTGTATTACCCAATCAATCCGATGCTAATTTTATTGTTCTACGCTATGCTGATGTACTTTTAATGTATGCTGAAGCATTGAATGAGAATGGGTATAAAGCAGAAGGGGATGCTTTGAATTATCTTAATGATATTCATAGACGTGCAGGTTTACAAGCATATACAGCTAATGAGTTATCCAATCAAGAATTGTTCCGTGAAGCAATATGGAAAGAAAGACGTTTTGAATTGGCTTTTGAAAATCATCGTTGGTTTGATCTTTTGAGAACTGGAAAAGCTATGGAAATAATGAATGCGTCAGCCAATGGAGAGTTTACAGTAGAGGCTTATCAGTTGCTGTTTCCGATTCCTCAAAGCCAGATCGATGCAGCACCAGATAAGATGATACAAAATGATAGGTACTAACAATAATATTATTTATCTTAAAAAATGAAGCGTATGAAAAAGATTGCAATTTTCTTGTTCCTAATAGGAACATATTTGTCGTTTACTTGTGCTCAATCTCGTTCTCTTCCCATTTCGAAATTGATTGAGATTTATAATAATCCATCGAAATATCCTAACTATATTATGTTGTCTGCGCATAGAGGATATTGGAAGGATTATCCTGAAAACTCTCTTCCTGCAATTCAGGCTGCTATTAATTTGGGAGTTGATATGGTTGAGTTTGATATAACAACCACAGATGATGGTACGCTTTATTTATTACATGATTGGGGGCTGGATAGGCTTACAAATGGGCATGGAATCGTGAAAAAAAGAGTGTCTGGTCAATTCGTCAATTATAAATCCTGGAATGAACTTAAAGATATTAAATTGAGATTATATACAGGTGAGGTTACTCAATATAATTTGGCAACATTTAGAGAAGCTCTTATGGCATGTAAAAATAAAGTTTTAGTAAGTATTGATAAGGCTGAAAATATAATTCCTGCAATGTATTATTTAGTCAAAGATTTAGGAATGCTTCAACAGGTGACTTTTAAGACTAAAATTCAAACTTACCCAACGCCAGAGTCTATAAAGCAGCTGGTAACTAATAAAGATGATCAAAAGCAATTAGTGAAAATGTTCACTCCAACTATTTTTAATGAAACATTTGAGTCTGATCCTAATGCTATGATAACAAAAATGAAAGCATTTGTTAATGAGGGGTGTACCGGGTTTGAAATGATTTATTTTAAAGATACAGATAAGATGTTGACGCAGAAAGTCACGGTCGATGGAAAGACTTATAATAATGTCCTATCATGGTTGAAATCTATAAATAAACGTGTAATTCAATTCCCGGAATGGCCTGAAAATGAGAAAGGAAATTGGTCGCCTGCTGCTTATAAATTTAGGAATATTGATCTTAAAGGTAATGATCTTCGTTGTGGATGGGATTGGTTATTGGAAAAATCTCATGCACCAGATGTTGTTATATCTGATCGCTTGGAAGTTCTTTTTGACTATTTAAAGACTATAGGAAAACGTTCATTATAAATAAAAATGTTATGAGAACTAATTTCAACAGGAATAGGAATATTATAATATTTGCTATTTGTTTATTATTTATATGTGCTGAAAATGTCACTTCTCAGATAGCTATTCCCAAACCAAGTATCTATTTGGCTTTTGATACAGACAATCCTGGATATGAATCTGTATCGACACATGATGGTCTTGTTACAGGAAACTATCAACAAGTGGCTGATCGTTTTGGCAACTCTCAGAGAGCGATAAAGTTTACAAATAAAGGTGCTGGGGTACGGTGCTCAGGGTTTAAAATCAATGCGGTTCATACAGTTTCCTTTTGGATCAATATAACCGATCCTTCTGAGATACCTGCCGGGCCCACTCCTTTTGCTTCTACAGATACTAAATATGAAATCTACAATTGGACAGATATCAATAATTTTGTTTTGAGAGGTCTAGGACGGAGAAAAGCTACTGTCGGCTTTAACAGATTTATTCCTAAACCAGATGGAAGCAAAGTCCCTTGGTATTTGTGGTCTTATAAACCTGCCGAATTTAATGAGGCAGGTTGGTATCATATTTTTGTAGTTCATGGCTTATATTACACAAGGTTGGTCATGTATAAACCGAGTTCAGAGAAAGCATATTCTTATATTTGGTTGGGAGGACAAGATTTTTCAGCTCATAAATATCTATATGTGGGTGCATTTGGTGAAAATATGCCAGTAAATAGTGCCATAGACGATTTTAAATTATACAATGCGGAATTTACAGACAATCAGATAGCGTATCAGCATACTGCAGAGTATCCCAAAGATACTTATGTAAGAATACAGAATAAGAATTCAGGAAAGTACGCAGTTGTTGAGGGTGCCGAATCGCGTGACCTGTCATTGATAATTCAACATGCTACCGGAGTAGGCAATGATGAATGGATACTGTCATTCAATACTCTCAATGAGTGCACGATAAAAAATCTTCATTCAGGCAAATTCATGGTAGTTAGGGACGCATCTACTGGAGTTGGGGCGGAAATTGTACAGTATGGTGAAATTGGAAGTGATAATGCGATTTGGATTTTAGAATATTCAACTTTAGATACTAAGTATTTTAGATTGAAAAATAAAAATAGTGGAAAATACTTGGGCGTTTTTCAAGATTCAAAGCTGAATGATTATAAATTAATTCAGGTAAACAGTGCAGAGGCTAGCGTGTATTGGACTTTTTTAAATTCATTCCCCAATGCTACTGCGGAAATTGAACCTGGTTTATATCGTATAAAAAATAAGAAGAGCGGACTGTATTTGACAGTGCTTAACAGAAGTACTGAGATGGCAACTTCTCTTGTTCAACATAACAAATATAGCTCTAGGGATGATGATGTTAGTTTTGATACATGGTTTATAAATTTAGCTGCGAAAAATCGAAATGGATATAGTGTCATGAATGCAATTTCGAAATGTTATATGTTGAGTTGGGATAATAGTCTTGAAGGGGATGAAATATTTCAGCACTCTCGTGGATCTGATGAAGGAGATGATTGGCAATTTTTACCAACAGGAACTCAGGGCGAATATCGTATAAGAAATACTCATAACTATTATTATGCAGTTGTAAGGGGTGCTTCAACAGAAGAAAATGCTCATATTATTCTAAATCGTTCAGGTGCTGAGGATAATGAGATTTGGACATTTGAAAGAGTCTTTTATTCAGATTCTCCATTCACAGGAGGTACTTATAATATACGAAATGTAAATAGTTTTAGGTTAATGGTAGTAAAAAATGCTTCAAAAGCCGATGATGGTAAAATAATTCAGTTTGCTATGAGAGGTGTAGAAAATTCTGAGTGGGAAATATTACCGGCAGATTATGGATTTGTACGATTAAGAAATAAGAATAGTCAAAAATATCTTGTTGTTAGAAATGGAAATCTTGATGTGGGTGAAATTCTTGTTCAGCATGGTGCTGATTCTCCAAATGGCTATTGGAGTCTACGTAAAGAATTTTATATAGATTCGGGAGTGAGGAAGGTTGCTTATACTTTAAAGAATCGACTTTCAGGACTATATGCAGTGGTAGAAGGGGCTGCTATCCCTAGTGGAGCGCCTATTATACAATATGATACTGGAGAAGAGAATAAGCTATGGATTTTTGAAAAACTACCCTCTAATGCTCTTACCCGTTCTTTTGATTCTGAACGAGAGCCGATTGAAGCTGATTTAAATAGACCGGAAGTAATGGTAGATTGTAAAAATGATATAATGCTGTTGGATTATCCTTTTGAAGCTTCTACGGAACTGACCGTAAGAATCATGGATTTAGCAGGCAGACAAGTGTATGAAGGAAAGAAACAGGTTGATAGTGGAAACAATGTAGTAACAATTAGTCAATTCAATAGTGCACTGAATGCCAATCAATTCTATGTGATATCTATACGTTCAGCAGATGGAAAAGTCAATTGTTCAGCCAAAGCTATAATGAGCAAATAATATGAAAAACTTAATTTAATAAACCATGAGAAAAAGTATTTTATTTCTGCTTGTAATCTTTTGTGTTGCTTTTGTGGCAGCACAAGAGCAACTTCCCAAATGGGAAAAAGGTTATCTGGATATTCATCACATCAATACCGGACGGGGAAGCTGTGCATTCCTTATTCTGCCGGATGGAACAAACATGATGATTGATGCCGGAGATTTTGATAACGAATCGTTTGATGCAAAGTATGCTCCCATGTTTGCGCCACAGGTGTTTCCTAATAGTAGTTATACGGCAGGCTCGTCTATAATAAACTATTTGACTAATGTGCTGGGAAGAGATAAACTGTCAATTGACTATTTCATGCTGACTCATTTCCATTCCGATCATTACGGTAGTGTGCGCAGTGTTTCCGGTACTTCCGAAAATGGTTATAGGCTTACCGGCTTAACCGAAGTGGGGGATGTAATTCCTATCAAAACCTATGTAGACAGAGATTATCCTGATTATAATTTTCCGGTTGATCTGCGAACTAACACATCAGGCAATGGAGGAGTGGAACCGGCTACTTTCCAGAATCTTTTGAAATTTCTGGAATTCCAGAAAAACAAAAATGGAATGAAGGTTGAAAAATTTGATATTGGATCGAATAAACAGTTTGTATTGAAAAAAGATCCAAAATCTTATCCCGGGTTTGAAATCCGAAATATTAAGGCAAACAATCTTTTATGGACCGGAAAAGGTAAAAACACCACCGCTTTGTTCTCAAAAGAAGAATTGTTGGCAAAGAATGGCAAATTCAATGATAATCAGATGTCGACAGCTATTGTTGTGAAATATGGTAAATTCAAGTATTATGCCGGAGGAGATAATTCCGGTCTGGTAGATCAGGATCATGCAGAATGGTATGATATTGAAACTCCGATGGCACCGTTGGTAGGGAAAGTCGCTCAACCATCATAGTAACCGGGATGCTACAAACCGAAACTTTCTGGATGTACTCGATCCTAAAGTGGTGGTAGCTCAGTCATGGAGTCCCGATCATCCGGGGCCTGAAGTAGGACAGAGATTGCTGTCGGGCAATGTAGGTACTCAGAAGAGAGATGTATTTATGACGTATTATCATGAAGAGACGGGAATCGGCATAGGGCCTTGGTTCTCTCGCGGCATCAAGGCTAAAGAAGGTCATATCGTGATAAGGGTATATCCTGATGGTAAATACGATGTATATGTACTGGATTCCAGAAAGTCTAATATGACAATTGTGAAAAAGTTCGGTCTATACGTTAGTGAATAATCTCAAATATCTAAAACTTGTCTAAGTTTATGATATTTACTTTCATAAGCTTAGGCAAGTTTTTACTTCTAAATAAAAAGACATGAGACGTTTTATCCTACTGATATTCTTTTCTATCTTGGCATTTGGCATAAGTGCGCAGACTGTTAAAGAAGAAATCTTTGAGAATATTCATCTTTCAGCAGCAAATCATTATGCCTATCCCGATCCTGACTTTAAGAAAACTCCGCCTCCGTCAGGATATAAACCGTTTTATCTGAGTCATTATGCACGACATGGTTCTCGTTATCGGGTTAATCCCAATGATTATAAAGAACCATTGAAGATTCTGCGCAAGGCAGAAAAAGACGGAGTACTGACAGAATTGGGAAAGAAGACCTTGGATGTGGTGGATAGCCTTGCCCGAATGGCGAAAGACCGCTACGGTGAACTGACACCGTTGGGCGCCCGCCAGCACCGGGGAATTGCTAAAAGAATGTATGAGAACTTCCCCGAAGCATTTCAAGGAGTGGCAGCAGTGGATGCACGTTCTACCGTTGTTATTCGTTGCATCCTCTCTATGATGGCTGAATGTCTGCAACTGCAATCTATGAACCCTAAATTGCAGATTAAGAATGACGCCAGCTATTATGATATGTACTATATGAATAATGAAGACGATTATTTCAGAAAACAGCGTAAAACAGATGAAGTGCTTGCCGTGAAAGAAGCTTTCCGAAAAAAACATCTTCACCCAGAGCGGTTGATGAAATCTCTTTTTAGTAATCAGGACTATGTGAAGTGGAAAGTGGATGCAGACAAGCTGATGAGTTACTTATTTGAACTTGCAGTCATCATGCAAAATCACGACACGGATATTGAACTCTATTCTCTTTTCACAAAAGAAGAGTGTTACGATATGTGGTTGCTGAATAATGCGAATTGGTACATCGATTACGGTCCGTCTCCACTTACAAAAGGGAAAATGCCTTATCTGGAAGCCAATCTGCTGGAGAACATTTTGAATACGGCGGATACCTGCATCGTTAAAAAAGAAAATAGCGTTACATTGCGTTTCGGACACGAATCTTGTGTACTTCCTCTTGCTTGCCTGTTGGAGTTGGGAGATTGCGGCTATCAGACTACCGACTTGAATACTCTTGCCGAGGTTTGGCGTAATTACAAGATTTTCCCGATGGCTTGCAACATCCAGTTCGTTTTTTATCGTAAAAAAAGGAGTGATGATATTCTGGTGAAAGTGTTGCTTAATGAACAGGAAATGAAGCTTCCAGTGGAGAGTACACTTGCTCCTTACTATCATTGGAAAGATGTGGAAACATACTATAGGAATAAATTGGCAGCTTTCAGAAAATAGTTTTTAATAGGTAATAATATAACATTGAAAATCATGATTAATCGATTTATATTGAACGAAGTATCATACTTCGGACCGGGAGCGCGTGAAGTACTTCCAAAAGAAATAACCCGTTTGGGATTGCACAAAGCCTTTGTGGCAACTGATAAAGATCTTATCAAATATGGAGTGGCGGATAAAGTGTTGAGCGTACTTAAAGCTGCCGGAATACCTTACGAGGTATTTAGTGAGATTAAGCAGAATCCTACAGTGTTCAATGTAAAATCAGGTGTGAAAGCCTTTGCTGAGTCGGGAGCAGACTTCATTCTGGCTATCGGTGGCGGCTCTTCAATAGACACCGCAAAAGCTATCGGAATTATTACTAACAATCCGGAATTCAGCGATGTCGTTTCGCTGGAGGGTGTAGTGGATACGAAAAAGAAATCCGTTCCCATCATTGCCCTGCCTACTACTGCCGGAACAGCTGCCGAAGTGACAATCAATTACGTGATTACGGATGAGGTTAACGAAAAGAAAATGGTATGCGTCGATCCGAATGATATTCCGGCCATAGCTGTTGTGGATGCAGAGTTGATGTACACCTTGCCTAAAAGCCTGACCGCTTCCACCGGATTGGATGCTTTGACACATGCCATCGAAGGGTTGATCACCAAAGGTGCTTGGGAAATGAGCGATATGTTCGAGATCAAAGCCATTGAAATGATAGCCCGTTATCTGGAAACAGCAGTCAACGAACCTACAAATGCCGAGGCACGCAATGGTATGGCTGTGGCACAGTATATTGCCGGAATGGCATTCTCTAATGTCGGTTTGGGAGTGGTGCACGGAATGGCTCATCCGCTGGGAGCTATCTTTGATATTCCTCACGGGGTGGCTAATGCTTTGCTGCTGCCTGTTATCATGGAGTTCAATGCACCTGCTGCACTCGATAAATACGTGGATATTGCCAAAGCCATGAATGTATATACTTCTGGCATGAGTCGGGAAGAAGCAGCACATGCAGCTGTGGAAGCTGTAAAATCGCTTGCCATACGTGTAGGTATTCCGCAACATTTATCTGAGTTGGGAATTGAGGAAGAAGATTTGGAACGTCTATCGGAAGCAGCCTTTGAAGATGTATGCACACCGGGCAATCCGCGTGAAGTTTCTAAGGAGATCATTCTTGAACTATACAGAAAAGCATTGTAATAAACTGTGAGTAAGAACCCTTTTATCTTATGAATAACACAAAGAAGACTTCAATAATAAGTAAGGATGGTGTGAGCTATCTGATTCCGTTTATATTAATCACGAGTTGCTTTGCCTTGTGGGGATTCGCCAATGATATCACTAATCCGATGGTGAAAGCTTTCTCTAAAATATTCCGTATGAGCGTTACGGATGGTGCTTTGGTACAGGTTGCTTTCTATGGCGGATATTTCGCCATGGCCTTTCCGGCAGCTATGTTTATACGCAAATTTTCTTATAAGGCGGGAGTACTTTTAGGATTGGGTATGTATGCTTTCGGGGCATTTCTGTTTTTTCCGGCTATGCTTTCGGGAAGCTATTATCCGTTTCTGATAGCCTACTTCATCCTGACGTGCGGACTTTCGTTTCTTGAAACCAGCAGTAATCCTTATATCCTCTCGATGGGGACGGAGGAAACGGCTACCCGTCGTTTGAATCTGGCTCAGTCGTTCAATCCAATGGGATCATTGCTGGGAATGTATGTAGCGATGAATTTTATACAGAATCGTTTGAGTCCGATGGATACGATAGAACGCAGTCAGCTTTCTGCTGCTGATTTCGAGGCGGTTCGCGATTCTGATTTAGGTGTATTGATTGCTCCCTATCTGATTATCGGTATTGTGATTCTGGTAATGTTGATACTGATTCGCATGGTGAAAATGCCGAAGAATGCCGACCAGTCTCATGACATCAACTTCTTTCCGACATTGAAACGTATCTTTTCTATCAGTTATTACAGGGAAGGGGTGATCGCCCAGTTCTTTTATGTCGGTGCGCAGATTATGTGTTGGACGTTCGTCATACAATATGGTACACGTTTATTTATGTCTCAGGGAATGGGAGAAAAGGCGGCGGAAGTGTTGTCGCAGCAGTATAACATTGTGGCGATGATTATCTTTTGTGCAAGTAGGTTTATATGTACTTTCATCTTGCGCTATCTCAGTCCGGGGTTGCTGTTGAAGGTTCTGGCTATTGCGGCTTGTGGATTTACAATTGGGGTTATCTTTATTCAGGATATCGGAGGAATCTATTGTCTGGTGGGTGTATCTGCCTGTATGTCATTAATGTTTCCTACGATTTACGGAATAGCTTTACAGGGATTGGGTGATGACGCAAAGTTCGGTGCTGCGGGTTTGATAATGGCGATTCTGGGCGGTTCGGTGTTGCCACCGCTTCAGGCGAGTATCATTGATATGCAAACCTTGTTCGGTATGCCTGCTGTGAATGTTTCATTTGTACTTCCTTTTATTTGTTTTGTGGTGATTATAATTTATGGACATCGTTCTTATGTAAGAGAGAGAAGGCGGTGATGGTTAACTTAACACGTTAACAACAGGGAGGCTATGCACTAACGCATAGTCTCCTATTAATTTTAAATATTTTATTAATTATGGAACTTGAAGAATTGCGTGATGCACTGAAAATTGCCAGTGAACGCGAGTATGCTCTCATTGAAGAGCTGTTGGTCTGCGTCGATAAAAAAAAGTTTGATTAAGCAGATCAGGCAAACTGAGAAAAATGATACACCTGCAAGGGTGGAGTATTACGGTAACCCGAAAGCAGTTACCCGCATGCTTGTGAAGTTGATAGAGCAAGGGAAGCTGCGCTACAACGGTGAGGATAATTATTCACGGATCATCCGTTCGCTGACTTCAGTGGTGGATGTGGTGAATGAATCGACGGGAAAGATTATGAGCGGGGAATCTCTGGTATCGTATGTAAAGTGGATACGGGCGGGGGAATTGCCGGAAGAATAAGAGGGAAAAGGCGGAGTAATCCGCCTTTTTGCTAACTTTGCAAAAAAATATTGCATGGCGGATATTCCTCTACATAAAGCAGTTCAGCAATCCGATTTCGGGATATTTGCAAAGGAAGTTTCTCCTTTTTCCCCGAACCGGCTGATCAATTACACACATCGGGATAGTTACTATATATTCGGTATAGTGGAGAGTGGAACCTGTCGTGTCGGCATTGATTTCAAAGATTGTGACTTGTCGGCGGGTAGCGTTATCTGCACCCAGCCGCATCAGGTGCATCGGATCGTTGATAAAGGGGATGCAAAGTCGTTTCTCTTATTCATCGATGGGGTATTTATAGATGCTCCCACCAAACAGACCCTTGCCGAGTATGCCTTATCGCCGATACCATTTAAGATAAGCGATACGCAACGCACCGAATTGATTCAACTGTTTGCCATGATTCTCCGCAGGATAGGTGAACGGGAAAATGATGAATCGAAAACGGTTTTACAGAATCTGGCATGTACCGTTGTCGGGATCATAACGGATGCCACCCGGAAAATAATCGGGCAGGAATTCAAAAACAGAAGGCACATTGAAATTACATTGGCTTTCAAAGAATTACTTTCTGCAAATGAGCAAATAAACAGAAATGTATCTCATTATGCAGAATCTTTGCACATCTCACCGGTGTATCTGAACGAGGTGGTTAAGAACGTTACAGGCGTGAGCGTAAGCAGGTACATTCAAAATGAACTCATATTGCATGCCAAACGAATGTTGGTATATACCTCTCTGACTGTGCGGGAGATTTCCATTCATCTGGGGATAGATGATTATGCCTATTTCACACGGTTGTTTACAAAGGTGGTTGGTATGAGTCCCACTCTTTACCGGAAAAAATACCTCGAATAGTGCAATCTTAACCTTACATTGTCTATCCTTCTATTTATCAATGCACTGTAACTTTGCAAACAAAAAAGATGAATAGAAACAGATTTATTTACTTCACGGATTTAATGTTGCTCCTTGTATTTATTTTATCATTCTACACGGGCGTCGAGTTGCATATTGCAGGACAAGGTGTCGATCATGAGAGTTGGCATATCTGGGCGATATTTCACACGAATACCAGTCTGCTGTTTATGATATTGGGGATTATTCATGTCAAGAGTCATTGGGCTTGGTATAAGGGGCTGAGAACGGTAGGGTGCAAAGGAAAAAGAAAAGCTGTGTTGCTGTTATCCATCGTTTTTCTGCTGGCTGTTGTTTCGGGGATATTACTGGTGTGCTTCGTTGATGGTGCAAACTCTTCGCTGGGGTTGTGGCATTATAGAATTGGTATTTTTGTAAGTGTTTTGGGGGTACTTCATATATTGAAGAGGAAAAGGGGGCTGTATAAGGGGGTGAGGCGCCATGTGCTTGGGAAAAGGGGAGGGGAGAAATGAGTTTCTACCCTTCTAATGCATTTTCTATTTTAGTCAGCGTTTCTAACGAAAGATTTTCTTTACCTTTCAGTATTTTAGAAATGTATTGCTGACTACAATTCATTCTTTCAGCCAGTTGTTTTTGAGTTATTTTCATTTGCTCCATTTTATCAAGCATCTGCATAGCTATTTTCTGAGAATAGCGAAGCCATGATTTATTTGCTATTCTGTATTCAGCTTCTTCCCGCCAATGGGATGGAGTGGGCGAAGCGTGTTCTCTGAGTTTTGTCTGTGGTGTCATTGTCTACAAAGATAAATGAAATGAATGAGTTAATAAAGAAGATACTGAAAAAAGCGGCGAGAGATTTGAAAAACACCGTCCTATTTTTCAAATCTTTCACCGCTTTTTTAAATCTTTCCGCCAACTTTCCGGAGGATATTTCCTTGCTTTTATTCCTATATGTCTTTTATCATATGAATTGTTGTGGCGGTATGTCCTGAATTTCCTAATCGTGATTCCAAATGCCGGAAGCCTTTACGTTCGTATAGGGAGACTGCATTTTGAAATTGAGGAAATGATTCGATATAGAGTTGCTTATATCCACTTTCTTGGACTTTTTCTTCGACCATATTGAGCAGGGCAGAACCTACTTTCTTCCCTCTGAGCAAAGGAGAAAGGTAGAACTTAACTATTTCGGCACAATCCGTATCTAATCCTTCTGTCGGATAAAAGCCGCAACCTCCTACTATGCTGCCATTGTATTCCACAACCCAATATCCGGCTCGGGGATGTTGGTAGAAACTTTGGAACAATCTGTCCGTCAGCGGGTCACTATATACACTTTCTGTTTTAGGCGCATCAAACTCTTCAAAGACTTTGCGTATTAGGGCAGCTATTTCCTTATTGTCTTTTTCTTCGATAGGACGAATGGTGATGGTCTCCGTTATAGGACCGTTTACAACATGAATGATTCGGATGTTACTGTTTATTTCTTGAGTCATTTTTGATGTGTCATTAATGATTGAACTCACGAAATTACGGAATTAATGCTAAAGTAAAATACAACATGATAGTTTTTTTATAAGATCAGTTAGGTAGAGTTAGGTTACTTTTAAAACTTTCGTGAGAAAGAATAAAAATAGAAAGTAATTACTTTCTGAAATTTAAGTGTATAGGGGAAGTTGTAAAAGTAACCTAACCTGACCTAACTGCTAATAATATTTAGATTGATAACCTACATCACATTTAGCCAACGACTGATATTACTCTCTTCCGCACTGAACTCTACTCCAAGTTTTATCACTTCACGTCCGTCAGCCTGATAAGGAATCAGGTAACCTTTGTCTTCAATCTGTTGCAGGGCTTCTTCGGCTGTACCGTTCAGTTTGAATTCGAAGACGTAAATGTATTTAGGGGTTTTTACTACGGCATCTGCACGTCCTGTGGCACTTTCAACTTCTGCTTGGGTGAACTGTCCCATCAGTTTGAAGACCAGATAGAAAACGACTTGGTAATGACGTTCGGTCTTCGCGTTCAGTTGATAGGGGAAATCGGCAAAGAAGGCTTGTAGGCGGGTGAGGAAGGCATTGTAATCGCCTGCACGTAACTCTTGCACAAATTTACCGATATAAAAACCCTGGTCGCTGTTTGTCATTGAAGTATAGAATGGTACCAGAAAATTGATGAAACCGTAACGAACTTCATCGTTTGGGAATAACAACAAATAGTTGCCGAATTCTTTGTCATAATCCTTTATAGTAAGATAACCACTCTGATAAATCAACGGAATCGGATTATTAGCTTCTACACGATACTCAGAGAACATAGAAGCCGGAGCTTCGATGCCATTAAGTAAGATACGAAGGTCATATTCTGACTTCCGCAGCATTTCAACCAGAAAAGTCGGGGTTCCTGTCTGAAACCAGTAATCTCCTAATTCCCGTTTACTGAAAGCGTTCAGCACACTGAAAGGATTAAAAACTCCGTCTCCTTTCGGATGAAAGTGATAGCCATCGTATTGACGGGCCATTTTATTGACAGTTTCTTCTGCAGACAACTTGTTAACCCTGCCGAATTCTTCTATCTCGGGCGTAAAGGTTTCAACCAACTCTGTCTGGGTGATGCCGCATACTGTGGCATAAGAATAATCAAGGCTGATGTCATTCAGTTGATTCAGATCGCTGAACACACTGACTTGCGAGAATTTAGTAACTCCCGTAAGGAAAGCAAAACGCAGGTAGCGGTCGGCACTTTTCAGTACACCGTAAAAAGCTTTTAGAGTTTTGCGATAATCTTCAAGTAGGGCATCATTATCGAGGGCTTGCAACAGAGGTTTGTCGTACTCGTCCACTAAGACTACTACACCACAACCTGCCTGTTCGTAGGCGCGTTCTATGACATATGCAAAGCGTTCTTCGGGGCTACGATCCTTTTTTTCATTTCCGTACACTGCTTCCCATTTTTCCAATGCTTGGTTGAGCATCGCTATCAGGTCAGCTGGAGTTTCATATTTTTTGGCATTCAAATCCAGATGTAGTACGGGAAATTTCTTCCATTCCGTTTCCATCTTCTCAATGGCAAGTCCTTCAAAGAGTTCCTTCTGTCCTTTGAAATAAGTCTCAAAAGTGGACAGAAGTAGACTCTTGCCAAAACGGCGCGGACGACTCAGGAAATAAGGCTTGCCTGTATTGGCAATACGCCAAACAAGCGCAGTCTTATCCACATATAGATAATTGCCTTGGCGGATATCCGCAAAAGTTTGTATTCCGATAGGAAGCTTGCGCAACAATGCATTATATTCCATAAACACACATTTTTTCTTTTATAGCTTCAAAGATAATTATTATTTTTCAGAATTGTTCGTTTTGGCACAGTTTGATTTAGCTACGAGCTACAAGTTACAAGTGCCTTTCGGAACATAGCGCAGCCACTTGTAACTTGTAGCTCGTAGCTAAATCACTGATACAACTGATTATTCCTCACACTCTCCGCCTCCAGAAGTATTACCTCGTAGCGCCTCATATTCTTGCTTGTAACATACAGAAAGCCATATTTGGTGAGAATCTTCCCTAACAGGATTTTTCCGGCATGGTTATATTGATAGCCGGTTCTGTTTCTGATTTCTTCCGCTATTTCACTCACCGTCATATACTTGAAGCTTTCGAAGCGCTCCGGTTTGCGGAAGTGTGTCAGTAGCATTTCTTCTTCGGGAGTCTGGAAGATGAAAGGCTTGTTGTTGCGCTCTATCTCATCATTTTCGTCGGCCTCGAACCAGTAGCGATAACCGGTGTCCAGCAGGTGCTTGATTTGGGCATAGAGCTGTGGGTAGTCGATTTCGTAGCGGTCTATCTTTTCGATTTCATAGCAGAGGAAGCGGCGGTTGCCAGTAGGATCATACAACACTTGCGGGTAGTTGCAGGTACCGGTAAAGGATGCCCAGTGGGGCAGGTTCAGAGTATGGCGGGCATAAGGCAGGCGGATACTGATAAACTTCCGGGTGATGAGGTCCTTCAGCAGACTGAGTTCGTGCCCCGTCATACCCTCGAACTCATCGAAGTTGATGAGCATAAATTCCGCCATGCGGGAGAGGTCGTCCTTGTTGCCGGCGGAGATGATGCCGGTACTGAGATAATCGGTTCGTAAGTCATTTGACAGGATTTTGTTGATGAAAGTCGTTTTTCCCAGGTTCTGCTTGCTGCATAGCAGGAGGCAAAGGTGGTTCACTACCTCTTCTTGCGTGGCGGCGGCTACCATACCTACCAGAAAATGCCTGAAACCTTTCAGCCAGAACTCTCTTTGGGCAGGGATGGTATGGACACTTTCGGCAAGGCGGCCGATGTGGTCGATACCGTCCCATTGAGGCAGGTGATTCATATACTCGCGGATGGGATGGTAGGAGAAACTGAAATCGGAGTAGATCAGGTTTTCCATGTTCTTGACGCTGCAAGGATAACCGGCTTCATTCAGCTCCATCCAGATGCTGTTACTTACCATGTCATCCAGCATGACGAAATCATCTTCACCCTTTTTGCGACATTCCATGCGGTGCTTCATCTGGTTGTAGCGCGTTTCGTAATGACTGTTGATATACTGTCCGATGCGGAGGAAGTTCCATTGCGAGGTTCTCAACTTACGTGTGTTAAATTCATCCGTATGCTGATAAGCACTGTCCGTCAGGGAATCTATTTCTTCGGGCGGCATATCGGTGAAGTTTAGGCGCAGGAAAGGGGCGACTTCTTCTTTGGGGATGCCGTAAGCATTGTATGTGCAGGTTAGCCGGAACAGATAGTTGTTGCGGTTGCCTTCTTCGTATTTGTTTTTGTGATCGTGATAGTAAAGAAGGAGGGCGAGCAGGGAACGACTTTCGCTTTGGGGATAAGAGATGTTGTCCGAAGGCTTTTGGTACGGAGGCTTTTCTGTAGTTGTTCCTGAAGACTTTTTCCGTCCGGGAGTTTTCTTTTTCTTTTCTCTGAGAGGGCGGTTGAGGTCGACGATGAGAACCTGCGGATTAGGGCTCAGATAGACATTCTCATCGTGAGGCAGATAGCAGATGCGCGTCATGTCTTTGCCCGATTCGTCGATGTCCGTCTGGCAAAGCTCTTCGTAGAGTGCGGCAACCTGGTCGTAGGCATGCGCATGGTAGTTGCGGACCTCTTCGGGAGATTGCGGCAGGGTGCCGTCGGGCAGACTGGTGATTGTGGTCAGTTTGTAACCGTTGCCCTTCGGACTGGTAAAGCTGATGTGGGTATGCGGATTTCCGGTGACTGCCTTTGAGATGCGTGTCAGTTCTTCGGGGGATTTCTTGTCGAGGTCGAGGACGATTTCCCCGTTATACTCAGTCAGTTTGTCGTATCGGCGTCCACCGGTGAAGCGGGCGGAGAAGGTGACGGAGGGAAGTTCTCCTTTTATGGAATCAGCGGTTGCGATGTCATTGGCAGTGATATGCTGTCGGATGTCAAGAGTCATGTGTGCCAGTTTTTCATCGTGGCGGATGAGGTTGGCCACTTCTTCGTCGGTTACTTCGGCGCAGGGCGGTTGTTTTTTGTTTTGATAATATGAATACTTCATTGTTTGTATGTTTTTGAGGGAAAGTTGACGAGTTAACAAGTTGACCAGGTGATAAGGTTCCATGCGGCATAGAAGCATTGCGCAGCTCCTTGTTCCCTTGTCAACTCGTTTCCTTCCTTTCTTTCCCTATTTTGTTGCAAATTAACAGATGTGTGCGATAACAGGAAATAACTTTTGGCTTTTCACGTAAAGTTAAGTTTAAGGTTCGCCCAGGTAGTCGACTATTACTTTTACTTGGCGGGGCGTGAAAATGTGGTTCCGGTCCTGATAACCCAAATGAATCAGTTCTGCGTGAAGTTCGGCGTTGTGGAGTATCCAGCGACGAAGTACTTGGGTGGCGTTTTTAAGGGTTAGTTGTGGATTGTAAAGATGAGCCAGTTCCGATTTTGTGTAACTGCGCACTGTGAAAGTGCTTTTTTCTTCTTTCATTTTCTTGTATTTATTGATTCTTAATGTGACGTAAATTTACTAAAAATAAACGGTCTGTGAAAGTTTTGGGACGTGTTTATTTCAATAATATTCGTAAAGCTTCATTGGCGACTGAGGGGTATCTGTCATCCGGTATATTTGCAGTGTAAATCGATGATTTACATTCATTTTAAAAATTTAATTGATATGGCAACATCCATGAATTATTCGGTGGTGGCTCGTAAAAATCCTTCTAAGAAGAGTGAGCCCGCAAAGTATTATGCCCTGGCGCAAGCCTCGGGCGAGTTGGACTTCGACGAAATGTGCGAAGCGATAACCGGACGTACCACGTGTACGGAAACTGATGTACGTGCTGCACTGGCGGGCATCATCTATGAGGCGAAGCGTGCCCTGAAAGCGGGGCGCATTGTCAGGTTGGGAGATCTGGGATCTATGCAGATGGGCGTCAGCAGTAAGGGCGCAGAAAAGGCGGAAGATTTCACGCTATCCATGATTAAGAAATCACGTATCAACTTCCGCCCCGGCAAGGGGTTGACGGACATTACGAAGACAATGGCGTACACACGTGTGGTGACGCGAAGCATGCAGGCTGTTGAGCCGGAAGGTCCTGCTGACGGAGGGCTTGAAGAGGATCCGTTAGGATAGAATCACTAAACATTAAATCACTAAAAACTGATCGTTATGAAGAAGATTACTTGGGACACTGTTTTGAAAGTTGTTATTGCGATGGCTTCTGCCTTATTGGGGGCGCTGAGTGCACATGCTATGACGATATAAATGGTATGTCGGTTATGAGAAAGATTGATCTGATTATTATTCACTGTTCCGCCACAAGGGCGGACAGTGATTTTAGTGCGCAGGACGTGGATACGGCGCACCGTTACAGGGGCTTTTCATCGTGGGGGTATCACTATTATATCCGGAAGTCGGGACAGGTGGAATTGATGAGGTCGGAAGATGTGCCTGGGGCGCATGCCCGTGGATACAATGCGAATAGTCTTGGAGTGTGTTATGAGGGCGGTCTGGATGTGAATGGACGTCCTGCCGATACGCGGACTTTACGGCAGAAAGAGGCGATGCACCGATTGGTAGCCAATCTGTTGCAGAGTTATCCGGAGGCGCGGGTGGTGGGACACCGGGATCTGAGCCCTGATAAAAACTACAACGGCATTGTAGATCCCTGGGAAAGGACGAAAGAGTGTCCTTGTTTTGAAGTAAAAGCGGAGGCGTGGGAGTAAAAAACTCCCCGCCTTTTTTTGTGCGTGCCGAAGTATTGTTACATTTGTGGCAACATATTGAAAAACACTATTGGATATGAGACACCGATTTATCTCTGAGGGATGTAAAATATTTGGTTTATTTCTTCTGTTGGCAGCCGGTTCGGCTGTACTTCACGCCCAGGATCAGCCGGGCATTAAAAACATACGTACGGTGGTGTATGAGCCGCTACTGAAGGACACTACGTGGGTGACCGGTAAGGTAGTGGATTATATTACATTCGTGAAGTACGACAGCAAAGGCCGTAAGATGGTAGAGAACAGACTGAAGCCGGACGGCAGTCCGCACGGTAAACTGGTGTATGTGTATAACCCTGCCGGACAGGTGTCGCGCGAGATTTATGCAACTGCGGATGAAGGAGTCAGCGATTGTTGGGGCTATACGTATGATGAAAAAGGACGGCTGAATTGCATTGCCTATATGAACGGACAGGAAGATACACTCCAGATTACTTCTGCCTTGTACGATGAAACGGGAAAGATGTTGAAAATCTACTCCAAAGACTATGTGAAAAAGAGGTCATCGGGCAGACAAGTGCTGTACAATGAGGATGGAACGCCGGAGAAGATTATCCTGATGGGTGGTCCGGATGAAAAGATGGAACGCGTGGGAGAATACCCGATTGGAAAGGGGGATACACTGACTTTGAAAAGAAGGGGTGCACTACAGTTAGGTAAGATGCGGGTGGTAAAAGATGATAATCAAAAGAATCCGATTCGGAAGATAGATGAAGCGGGTAACTGGACAGAGCGTTTTGAAGGTTGCAATGAATATGGAGAACCGAATTTCATTATCCGCAGGGATATAGAGTATGCAGGCGGTGGAAATGACTGGGAGAAAATACCCGTGCGCGGTAAAGTGAAGAAGGTACAGCAAAGGTCGTACGTTGCCATCGCCAAAGGTCCGCAGGCGGTGGATAAGGGAGAGAAGAAAGGGCAGTTCTTCGTTTATGAGTTTGGTGAAAACGGACGGAAAATAAAAGAGGAACGGTTCACGGAAACGGGAGTATGCCGGGAGAAGATTCAGTATGAATATAATGAGAATGGGAATTTGTCGAAAGAAAGCCATTATACACCGGCGAATGTGCTGACGGTAAACAAGAGTTATGGATATGATAAGGAAGGGCGTCTCAAGCACTGTTCAATACTGGATGATAAGGGTGAAATTATGCAGCGGGATGTGTATCGCTATGACATAGAAGGTAATATGGTACAGGAAGCCGGTTACCTGACGAATGGAACAAAATGTAGTGAGTTCCGTTATATATATGATTCCTATGGGCAGCAAATAGAGCGGAAAGTGCTGTTGCAGCCCGAAGGAGTCGATCCGGTTGGCTCTGTTCGGAGAGGCTATAATTTTCAGGGACGTGTAGTGTTTGAAGAATTTCTTTCACCGGATGGTACATCTCAAAGCCAGCATACGTATCGGTACAATACCAAAGGGGAACTGATTTCCGGAACAGAGCGTCCGGAAGGGCAAACCGAAGAAGTGAAATACGTCTATAAATTCCATAATGACAATCAGGGAAACTGGAAAATCAGAATCAAGTATATAGACGATGTGCCAGTGGTGTACGAAGAGCGTGAATATACATATTATTAGTGTGGATATTAGGCGCGGATTACACGGATTGCGCGGATTTAAAGCTGCGCTATTGTGTCAATTAACTAAAAAATTCGCGTAATCCGTGTAATCCGCGCCTAAAAAAGTACCATTTACAATCTTTTTGTAGAATCTGCGAAACTTGAATTAAAAATAAAAACGAAATTGTATGAAGAAGATTATTAACCCATGGAAAGATTTGGAAGGATACAATTGTTTCGGTTGTGCTCCCAATAATGAGTCCGGTGTGAAAATGGAGTTTTACGAGGATGGCGACGAGGTGGTGAGCATCTGGAAGCCGCGTCCGGAGTATCAGGGTTGGCTGAATACGCTGCATGGTGGCATTCAGTCGGTGTTGCTGGATGAAATTTGCGGATGGGTGGTAGTGCGTAAGTTGCAGACAAGCGGGGTGACTTCGAAGATGGAAACCCGTTTTCGTAAACCGGTGTCGACTAAAGACTCGCATGTCGTGTTGCGGGCTTCCATACGCGAGCAGAAGCGGAATATCGTGATTATCGATGCGAAACTTTATAATGAGGCGGGAGAGGTGTGTTCGGAGGCGGTATGCACTTATTTTACTTTCCCGAAGGAGAAGGCGGAACAGGAAATGCATTTTCATCACTGCGATGTGGAGAAGGAGGAGATTCTGCCGCTGATTTAAGTTTGCTTACTATTTGAGGGTTATGAATTAAATGGGTACGCGGACGACGCGGATAAGGCGGACGAACGCGGATTTAAAAAGCTGCGCTATAATATTGATAAATTAAAGTCCGCGTTGTCCGCGTATCTAAATTGATCTGTGCAAATCAGTGTAATTTGTAACGTAAACTAAGAAAATGATAGGAAAACGAAACTTTTTGTGATAAATCTTTGGAAGTTTCAAACGGATAGTTTACTTTTGTCGCATCAAAACAAAAGAATTGTATGAAAAATATTGTTGCACATCATCACCATCATCATTACCTGACGAATAATCGGTAGGCGTATGATTGTATGTGCATAATGAATAAACATATAAATGACGAGGCTTGCCGGATAATGGCAAGCCTCGTTTTTTGTTTTCAAGAGTTTAGTTAAGTCTAGTTTAGTTTTTGTGAGTAGTTAAATCGTAAAATTATAAATAAGATTATGTTATTAAGAATTGCAGTACAAGCTAAAGGTCGTCTTTATGACGAGACGATGTCATTTCTGGGAGAGTCAGATATCAAATTGAATGCAGTGAAACGTTCACTGCTGGTACAATCGTCTAATTTTCCTGTAGAGGTATTATTTTTACGTGATGATGATATTCCGCAGTCTGTGGCAACAGGCGTGGCGGATATAGGTATCGTAGGCGAGAATGAATATGTGGAGAAGAATGAAAATGCAGAGATTGTAAAGCGTCTCGGATTCAGTAAATGCCGTTTGTCACTGGCTATTCCGAAGGATATCGAATATCCGGGTGTGCAGTGGTTTGAAGGAAGGAAGATTGCGACGTCGTATCCGGGTATCCTCAGTACATTCTTGAAAACTCAGAATGTGAATGCGGAGATACATGTGATTACAGGTTCCGTAGAAGTGGCACCGGGCATCGGACTGGCGGACGCGATTTTTGATATTGTTAGTTCGGGTTCTACGCTGGTGAGTAACCGGTTGAGAGAGGTGGAAGTGGTGATGAAATCGGAAGCACTGCTGATTGGTAACAGGAATCTGTGTGACGAGAAAAAGGAAATCCTGAAAGAGTTGCTTTTTCGTATGGATGCTGTGAAGACGGCGGAAGATAAGAAGTATGTGCTGATGAATGCACCGAAGGAACGTTTGGAAGAGATTATCCAGGTGCTTCCGGGCATGAAGAGCCCGACGGTGATGCCGCTGGCACAGGAGGGCTGGTGCTCAGTACATACGGTGCTGGATGAAAAGTGCTTCTGGGAGATTATAGGAAAGCTGAAGTCGCTGGGGGCAGAAGGGATTTTGGTGCTGCCGATTGAAAAAATGATATTGTGATGTACTTTTCTTTTGTCTTGAGACAAAAGAAAAGATACCAAAAGAAAAACTCAAGGCTGCACTTCCGGAGCTACTCCGGTAGCATTTTCAGCTAAAGGGCAGGAACTCGCTACGCTCAAACAGCCTGCCCTTCTTGACGCTGAAAATACTACCTACGTTTGACGCTCCTACAGTGAGGCCGGGGACCATTCGGGGTGATGGTGTAAAATGAATATTAAAAATGGAATAGGGTATGAAATTAATAAATAATCCGGATAGATCACAGTGGGCGGAGATACTGAAACGTCCGGTGATGAATACTGAGAATCTGTTCGATACGGTGCGGGGGATTATAGACCGCGTGAAGTCGGACGGTGACCGTGCGGTGCTGGAGATGGAGGCAAAGTTTGATAAGGCGGAGCTGACATCACTGGCGGTGACGGAGGCGGAACTGAAAGAAGCGGAGACGCTGGTGGATGAAAAGCTGAAGGCGGCTATTCGTCTGGCTAAACAGAATATAGAGACTTTTCATGCTGCACAGCGCTTTGAGGGCAAGAAGGTGGAAACCATGCCGGGCGTGACGTGCTGGCAAAAGGCGGTGGCTATTGAAAAGGTGGGATTGTATATTCCCGGAGGAACAGCTCCTCTGTTCTCTACTGTGCTGATGCTGGCTGTGCCTGCAAAGATTGCGGGTTGTAAGGAGATTGTGCTTTGCACACCACCGGATAAAGAAGGACGGGTGCATCCTGCTATTCTTTTTGCTGCACAGGTGGCAGGGGTGAACCGGATATTCAAGGCAGGTGGCGTACAGGCTATTGCTTCGATGGCTTACGGAACGGAAAGCGTGCCGAAGGTTTACAAGATATTCGGTCCGGGAAACCAGTATGTGACGGCAGCGAAACAGTTGGTCAGTCTGCGTGATGTGGCGATTGATATGCCTGCCGGTCCATCGGAAGTGGAAGTGCTGGCGGATGAAACTGCAAATCCGGTATTTGTAGCTGCGGATCTACTGAGCCAGGCTGAACACGGTGTGGATAGTCAGGCAATGCTGATTACCACTTCGGAGGCTTTGCAACAGGCTGTGAAAGAGGAAGTGGAACGTCAGTTGGAACTTCTGCCCCGTAAGGAAATTGCCGAGAAATCTCTTGCCAACAGTAAGCTTATTGTGGTGAAAGATATGGAAGAGGCCATCGGACTGACGAACGAATATGCGCCTGAACACCTGATTGTGGAAACTGCGGACTATATGCAGGTGGCAGAACGTGTGGTGAATGCGGGCTCCGTCTTCCTGGGATCGCTCTCTCCGGAAAGTGCGGGAGACTATGCTTCGGGAACGAATCATACCTTGCCGACGAACGGATATGCGAAAGCTTATAGCGGTGTGAGCCTGGATAGTTTTATCCGGAAGATTACGTTCCAGGAAATCCGCCCGGAAGGTATGAAGAATATCGGTCCTGCTATTGAAGAGATGGCGGCGAACGAACATCTGGATGCGCATAAGAATGCGGTAACAGTGAGACTTAGTAAGTTGAGAGTTGAGAATTGAGAGTTGAGAGTTCAGGTGACTCCAATCGTAAATCGTTAAATCGTAAATTAAGAAGATGAAAACATTGCAAGAACTGACCCGTCCGAATATCTGGAAGCTGAAACCTTATTCTTCGGCACGTGATGAATATAAAGGTGTAACGGCATCGGTATTTCTCGATGCGAACGAGAATCCGTACAACCTGCCGCACAACCGCTATCCCGACCCGATGCAGTGGGAACTGAAAACGGAACTTTCCAAGATAAAGAAGGTGTCTCCCGAGCATATTTTCCTGGGCAATGGTAGCGATGAAGCTATCGACTTGGTCTTCCGTGCTTTCTGTGAGCCGGGAGTGGACAATGTGGTGGCTATCGATCCCACTTACGGCATGTATCAGGTGTGTGCTGATGTGAATAATGTGGAGTATCGCAAAGTCCTGCTCGACGAGCATTTCCAATTCTCGGCAGATAAGTTGCTGGCAGCTGCGGATGAACGGACGAAGTTGATTTTCCTGTGCTCGCCTAATAATCCTACCGGAAACGATTTGTTGCGTAGTGAGATAGAGAAGTTGCTGCGTGAGTTTGAAGGGCTGGTGATATTGGATGAGGCGTACAGTGACTTTTCAGAATCTCCGTCGTTCTTGCTGGATTTAGATAAATATCCGAATCTTGTTGTGTTCCAGACTTTTTCTAAAGCATGGGGCTGTGCGGCTATCCGCCTGGGAATGGCGTTTGCTTCTACGGAAATCATTGGTATCTTGAGCAAGATAAAATACCCTTATAATGTGAACCAACTGACTCAGAAACAGGCAATAGAGATGTTGCATAAGTACTATGAGATAGAGCGTTGGGTGAAGAGGCTGAAAGAGGAACGCGAGGATTTGGAGAAACGTTTTTCCGAACTGCCGTTGACGGTGGAAGTATTTCCGTCTGATGCCAATTTCTTTCTGGTACGGGTGACGGATGCGGTGAAAATCTATAATTATCTGGTAGGAGAGGGGATCATCGTCCGCAACCGTAATTCTATATCGCTTTGTGGCAACTGCCTGCGTGTGACGGTAGGAACAAGGATGGAGAATGATAAACTGATAGAAGCATTGAAAAGCTATGAGTAAGAAAGTATTATTTATAGACCGTGACGGGACTTTGGTGATTGAACCGCCCGTAGATTACCAGTTGGATTCGCTGGAAAAGTTGGAGTTTTATCCCAAAGTGATGCGTAACCTGGGCTTCATCCATAGCAAATTGGATTTCGAGTTTGCGATGGTGACCAATCAGGATGGATTGGGCACGGCATCTTTCCCGGAAGAAACTTTCTGGCCTGCGCATAACCTGATGATGAAGACACTGGAGGGTGAAGGAATTACGTTTGATGAAATCTTCATCGACCGTAGTATGCCGGAAGATATGGCACCTACCCGGAAGCCGCGCACAGGGATGTTGACGAAGTATCTGAATAATCCGGAGTACGATCTTGCCGGAAGTTTCGTTATCGGTGACCGTCCGACGGATGTGGAACTGGCTAAGAACCTGGGGTGCCGGGCTATTTATTTGCAGGATGATACAGCATTGCTGAAGCCGGAATCAGAAGGTGGAACTGCTGCCTGCGAAGGTCTGGAAGAGGTATGTGCCCTTGTCACGAAAGATTGGGATAAAGTTGCCGAATTCCTTTTTGCCGGAGAACGGAAAGCGGAAGTACGCCGCACAACAAAGGAAACGGATATTTTCGTGTCTCTGAATCTGGATGGTAATGGTGCTTGCGACATCCATACCGGACTGGGTTTCTTCGACCACATGCTGGAGCAAATAGGCAAGCATGGCGGTCTGGATCTGACGATCCATGTGAAAGGTGATTTGGAAGTGGATGAGCATCACACCATAGAAGACACTGCGATTGCATTAGGCGATTGCATCTATCAGGCATTGGGAAACAAACGTGGCATCGAGCGTTATGGCTATGCCCTGACGATGGATGACTGCCTTTGCCAGGTTTGCCTGGACTTCGGTGGACGCCCCTGGCTGGTATGGGATGCAGAGTTCAATCGTGAAAAGATTGGTGAGATGCCGACAGAAATGTTCCTGCATTTCTTCAAATCCCTGAGCGATGCCGCCAAGATGAATCTGAATGTCAAAGCGGAAGGCCAGAACGAGCACCATAAGATAGAAGGCATTTTCAAAGCGCTGGCCCGCGCTATAAAGATGGCGGTGAAGAGGGATATCTATCACTTTGAATTGCCAAGTTCGAAGGGAGTGCTTTAATATTTAATTCTTTTTTCTCACTGCTATAACCGGATAATTTCATAACTTTGTCAAATAGATATAGAAAATAAAATCTAAGGGCATTAAGAGTTATATTGGAATGGCGCATCTGATTATTAAAAATATTGGCCCCATAAATGAAGTGGAATTTGATTTGAATAAAATCAATATCTTCATGGGGCCGCAAAGCAGTGGAAAAAGTACAATTGCTAAGATTGTAAGCTATTGTGCGTGGCTGGAGAAACGCGTATCTCTGGAACAGTCCTTCGTAAAATACAAAGATGATAAATTTGTGGAACGTTTAATTTCGTTTCATAAAATGGAAGGATATATCCGCGAAGATTCATATCTGGAGTATGAATCGGATGTTTATAAGGTGGTATATAAAGGTTTGGGAACTTCTCCGGATTTTGAACTGAAAAGTACGAGATGGGGGTACAAACTGGAGAAAATAGCCTATATACCGGCTGAGAGAAATATCATTTCCGTGCTGCCACAGTGGAGTACTATAAAGATGTCGGACACCAGTACTGCAAACTTCATGGAGGACTGGGGGAATATGCGCGAACTATTCACAGCTGACAGACCCTTGAATATCCTTTCTCTGGGGGTTAAATACTATTATGATAAATCAAGTAATAAAGATTATATCCGTTTGGATAATGGAACGCAGATTCAATTGTTTTCTTCTTCAAGTGGAGTGCAATCGGTAGTTCCGCTATTATTGCTTTGCCATACGCTTCTGAATGATGATTTGAGAGATGAACTGGATTCTCATGTGTCTTTTGATAATAAGGTGATCTACGAAGAGCTAAAAGAAATTATTTATCGTGATAGATTCCGTGTAAATGTAAGGAGGAATCCGGATATAGATGCTGCTTCGGAAACTTTCCATGAAGGTGAGGGCGTAAATGAGCATTTCAGAGTTTTTCGACCGGGAGAAAAAGATTTGTTTTATCAGACTGTTGATCATTTTACCAAAACTCAGTGTTGCGATCTGATTATAGAAGAGCCTGAAGAGAACTTATTCCCTGATATACAACAAGACTTTACATACTATATCATTCGTGAAATCCTGAAGAAAGAAGGGCATAAATTATTGATCACCACACATAGTCCTTATATACTTTTTGCATTGAATAATTGTTTGATGGGGAAATTGGTGGAAAAGAATATTCCGAATGAAAAGAGAAAGGAATATCTTTCGAGCAATGCGTGGATAGATCCTAAGTTAGTTTCAATCTATGAGATTCACGAAGGTGCTTTGAAGTGCATTCAGGATAAGGATGGCATCTTGGAAGATAACTATTTGAACCAGGCTTATAAAATGAATTCTACAGAGTATTTGTCATTGCTTAATTATTACGAGGATGAAGAATAGAATCTGTGGAGTTTATTCGTTGTGTGAGGTGGCTACTACTGAAGCAAAGGAACTTCATATCGTTGATTTTACAGAACGAACCATGTCCGCCAGAAAAGTGGAAATACATACAAAAATCCCTTTTATTCCCGAAACTACGACAGAAATGGATGGTCTGACATTGAATAATGCAACATCGTTGTCTGTTGATCATGTTATTTTTGATGATTGCCAATTTAAGGATGATAAAGGATTGCAAATAGAACATTGTGAATGTTGTCTTTTTCCTTCGTCCGGTAATGAGGGATGCTGGATTATGTTTGTTGAGATAAAGGACTGCAAACCTAAGAATATTGCAGTTTATAAGGAAAAGTGTAAATCCCAGTTAGTTTCTACTATTCAGGATTTTAGAAAGCATAATTTGATTTCAGACACGAATAAGGTACATGCCGTAATTTCTTTTCCCCGCCGGAATAAAACTGCTTTTAATGAAATGATAGTAGGAGATTTGATTGAACAGACCCGTTTATTCAAGGAACATAAGATCTATTTTGTAGCAACAAATAAGATGGCAATAAGAGATTGTCAGATACTGGAGCCTGTTTTGTAAAAAGAAGATGTCCATTTCTGAACATCCCCACTGTCCGATAATGAACACCCACCCCTGCCCAGAAGCATCCTGACGCTTTGGCACGCTCTTTGCTTTTCTGTTTACAACTATTTTTTGATAAACATGAAAAGGAATATTTTACTCGCAGCTTGGATGCTATTTCCGTTCGCCGCTTTTGCACAGAACGATACATTGACAAACGAACGTGAACGTCTCATCACTTTAAATGAAGCGATAGCTTTGGCACGTACCCAGTCAGTGGATGCCGCCGTAGCGCTGAATGAATTGAAGACTTCATACTGGGAATATCGTACTTTCCGTGCCGACCTGTTACCGGAAGTGAATCTGAACGGTACTTTACCCAATTACAATAAATCTTACAGCAGATATCAAAACTCGGATGGTTCCTACTCATTTGTGCGTAACAATACGCTGGGACTTTCCGGAACGCTCTCCATAGACCAGAACTTATGGTTTACGGGCGGTAAACTGTCACTGGCCTCTTCTCTTGAATATATCAAGCAATTAGGGTCCGGAGGAGACAAACGGTTTATGTCCGTCCCCGTCAGCCTGGAATTGTCGCAACCTATTTTCGGAGTGAACAATCTGAAGTGGAACCGTCGTATCGAACCGGTGAGATATGCAGAAGCAAAAGCTGCCTTTATCACTGCTACGGAACAGGTGACGATGAAGACAATCACTTATTTCTTCAATCTGCTGCTGGCAAAAGAAAATTTGAAAACTGCTCACCAGAATAAAGTGAATGCCGACCGCCTCTATGAAGTAGCAGTGGCAAAACGCAAGATGGGGCAGATTTCTGAAAATGACCTGTTGCAGTTGAAACTGAATGCTTTGCAAGGTAAGGCGGATGTGACGGAAGCGGAGAGTAACCTGAATGCGAAAATGTTCCAGTTGCGTTCCTTCCTCGGTTTGTCGGAAGATGAGAATCTGAATCCGATGTTGCCGAATTCTGCACCGGATATGAAGATGGAATATAATCTTGTATTGAGCAAGGCTCTGGATCGGAACTCGTTTGCACAGAATATCCGTCGCCGCCAGTTGGAAGCGGATTATGAAGTGGCTACGGCCCGTGGGAATCTGCGCAGCATCGACCTGTTTGCCAGTGTGGGTTATACGGGGCAGGATCGTGATTTGACTTCCGCTTACAAGGGTCTGCTTGATAATCAGATTGTGCAGGTAGGTGTGAAAGTACCTATCTTGGACTGGGGAAAACGCCGAGGAAAAGTACGTGTGGCAAAGAGTAATCGTGAAGTGGTGCTTTCCAGAATCCGGCAGGAACAGATGGACTTCAATCAGGATATTTTCCTGCTCGTAGCGAACTTCAATAATCAGGCACAACAATTGGGTATTGCACAGGAAGCTGACGGCATTGCCGAGAAACGTTATAAAACCAGTGTGGAAACCTTTATGATCGGACAAATCAGTACGCTGGATCTGAACGACGCACAGAAATCAAAAGATGAAGCAAGGCAGAAACATATTTCCGAGCTCTATTATTATTGGTACTATTTCTATCAAATCCGCAGTCTGACACTTTGGGATTTTGAACGGAATTGTGAACTGGAGGCGGACTTTGAAGATATTGTGAGAGACTGAGTTTGAGTTATGAGTTATGAATAATAACTTATAACTCATAACCGTTTTTCGCTTGTTATTGAAAAAAACAGTGTTATTCTGTGCTTTCTGTGTGAAATCGTTTATTTTTGCAAACCATAAAACAACGAAACCTTATGATACTGATAATCGACGATGATAGTGCCGTACGTTCTTCCCTCAGTTTTATGCTGAAACGTGCAGGATATGAAGCGCAAACTGTTCCCGGACCGCGCGAAGCAATGGATGTGGTGCGTGCCGAGGCACCTGCCCTCATTTTGATGGACATGAACTTCACCCTTTCCACAACGGGAGAAGAGGGGTTGACTTTGCTGAAGCAAGTGAAAATATTCCGCCCCGATGTACCTGTTATCCTGATGACGGCGTGGGGAAGTATACAACTTGCCGTGCAGGGTATGCAGGCGGGCGCGTTCGACTTTATCACGAAGCCGTGGAACAATGCCGCTTTGCTGCAACGTATCGAGACAGCCCTTGAACTGACTGCCGTCCCCAAAGATGCACCGGAAGAACAGAGCGAGACGTTGAACCGCAGCCATATCATCGGAAAATCTCAGGGATTGATGGAAGTGCTGAATACGGTGGCACGCATTGCGCGTACCAATGCCTCGGTACTGATTACCGGTGAGAGTGGAACGGGTAAGGAGTTGATTGCCGAAGCCATCCACATCAACAGCCAGCGGGTGAAACAGCCGTTTGTAAAGGTCAACCTGGGCGGTATCTCGCAGAGCCTTTTTGAAAGCGAAATGTTCGGCCATAAGAAGGGCGCTTTTACGGATGCGACAACAGACCGTGTAGGGCGCTTTGAACTTGCCAACAAGGGTACTATCTTTCTGGATGAAATCGGTGACCTCGATCCTTCCTGTCAGGTGAAACTGCTCCGTGTATTACAGGATCAGACGTTTGAAGTGCTGGGTGACAGCCGTCCCCGCAAGACGGATATCCGGGTGGTATCCGCTACCAATGCCGACCTCCGCAAGATGGTATCGGAACGTACATTCCGCGAAGATTTATTTTATCGTATCAACCTGATAACCGTTAAGTTGCCTTCCCTTCGCGAACGCCGTGAAGATATTCCTTTGCTGGCACGCCACTTTGCCGACCGCCAGGCAGAGCTTAACGGACTGCCCCGCACGGAATTCTCGGCAGATGCCTTGAACTTCCTTTCCCGCTTGCCTTATCCGGGAAATATCCGTGAATTGAAGAATCTGGTAGAGCGTACAATCCTCGTCAGCGGAAAGCCGACGCTGGATGCTTCGGATTTCGACGCACAGTATTTGCGTCCTAATGAACCGGTGAAGGCTTCGGACGCATCGTCTCTGGCAGGCATGACGCTGGATGAAATAGAGCGTCAGACTATTTTGCAGGCGCTCGATCGCCATAAGGGAAATCTCAGTCAGGTAGCTATGACGCTCGGCATCAGTCGTGCCGCGCTCTATCGCCGACTGGAAAAGTTTAATATAACAGTCACAGAAAAGTGATAAGTGGTAAGTGATTAGCACAATGCGGCATTAAAGCGCAGCCCGCTAATCACTTATCACTTACCGCTAATCACTAATCACTGACCACTAATCACTAGTCACGTGAGAATAAAGTTCTATTTCTCCATACTTGTCCTTTTCCTTCTGGGTTTAGGTGGTGTGCTTCTCTACTTGGCAAAGGGGATGAAGCCGTTGCACCTCTACATTGTAGAGGGAATCATTGCATTTATCCTGGTGTTCCTGTTTATCTTCTACCGTAAGATTGTGAAACCGATGAATATTATCGGCAGCGGTATGGAATTGCTGCGCGAACAGGATTTCAGCAGCAGGCTCAGCAAAGTAGGGCAATACGAGGCGGACCGCATTGTAAATGTGTTCAACCGTATGATGGAGCAATTGAAGAACGAACGTTTGCGTCTGCGCGAGCAAAACCATTTTCTGGACTTGCTTATCCAGGCTTCACCGATGGGAGTTGTCATTACCACACTGAACGGTGAAATATCCCAGCTTAATCCGATGGGATTGAAGATGATGGGAGTACGCTTGGAAGAGATTATGGGAAAGAAAATTGAGAATATAGACTCTCCTTTGGCTGAAGAACTGGCGAATATCTCAAAAGATCAGACGGCAGTGGTGCGTCTGAATGACGCGAATATCTATAAATGTACCCATTCCTCCTTTATCGACAGAGGTTTTCATCATCCTTTCTATCTGATAGAGAAGATGACGGACGAGGTGATGCGTGCTGAAAAGAAAGCGTATGAGAAGGTGATCCGCATGATTGCGCACGAGGTGAACAATACGACGGCGGGTATTACATCTACCCTCGATACCGTGGAGCAAGCTCTTTCCACTGAAGAGGATATGGAGGATATCTGCGATGTAATGCGCGTTTGTACAGAACGTTGCTTCTCTATGAGCCGCTTTATCACCCGTTTTGCCGATGTCGTGAAGATTCCTGAGCCCGCCTTGGTTACGGGCAAACTGAATGAACTGGCTTCCATGTGTAAGCGCTTTATGGAGGGTATGTGCAACGACCGGAATATCCTTCTCTGGCTGGAATGTGATCCGAAGTTGGAACCGGTACGCTTTGATGCGGCACTCTTGGAACAGGTATTGGTGAATATTATCAAGAATGCTGCGGAAAGCATCGAACATGCACCCGAAGGAACGATCCAGCAGGGTAGGGTTGTAGTCCGTACAATCGCTCCTACCACGATTGAAGTGGTAGATAATGGCCCCGGTATAACAAAAGAGACTGAAGCAAAGCTCTTCAGTCCCTTCTTTTCCACTAAACCGAACGGGCAGGGAATCGGTCTGGTGTTTATTCGCGAGGTGCTTACCCGTCATGGGTGTACGTTCTCTTTGCGTACGTATAGTGATGGGTTGACACGGTTCCGCATTATTTTTCCGTAGTCTTTTTCCACGCCTTTGCGTATTCGTCAAGAATCCGCTTGATGCCCTGGCCGATGACCACATAGTCCTTTTCGTTCAGGTTGGCAAGCGAGGCGCGTATGCTCCATTCCGGACCATCGAAACCACCGCCGTTCAGCAGGACGAGAGACGTTTCTTTCGCCAGGCGGAATACGACGTTCAGCGGGCTGTAGGTACGTTTCAGGTATTCTACGAAATCATCTCCATAGAATTTCTTTGCCCATACCAGCATGTCGATCTCTGTATAATACCCTACGCGGAGCGGATCTTTTATCAATGTGAATCCCGTGTTATCCCACAAGGCATGCAGACGCTTTTCAATGATTTCCATCATCTTCAGTTTATATTTATTTTCCTTATCCAGCAGGGCGAAGGAAGCGAATAAACTCATTTGCATCTGTTGGGGCAATGACAGGCCGGCGGTATGGTTCAGTGCAACCTGTCGGCTGTCGGCTACCATGCGGTCGATGAACTTCATTTTTTCGGGATGCAGAGTCAGACTTGAGTAACGGCGGTTCAGCGCATTGCGTTTATCTTCCGGCAGGCGGGCGATTTGCTTGTCGTAGATGTTGTCTTCGTGCAGGGCGATGACGGCATCACGCCAACCGGTAGCTCCGAAATATTTGGAGAAGGAATAGACACAAAGCGTATTGTGCGGCAGTTCGGCCATGAATGAGCGGAAGTGCGGGCTGAATGTGCCGTATACATCATCCGTGATAACCATCAGGTTGGGGTTATCATTCTTCACGATATTGACAATGCGTGCCATCGTCTCCGGGCTGAGGGCGTAACTGGGCGGATTGCTGGGATTGGTCACGAAGAGCGCTTTGATGGCGGGATCTTTCAGGCGGTCGATGTCCTTGTCATTGTATTGCCAGAGGTGGAATCCGTCGTCCGTCATGAGGTCGGCATGCAGTTCTATCATGTTGAACTGGTAGCGACTCAGTTGCGGAATTTCAATGTAGGGGGTGAAAGCGGGCACCATCAGGGCGATGCCGTCACCTTTATCCAGCAGGAAGTTTTCCTGGAGGGAGTCGAAGAGGTAACACATGGCAGCGGTTCCGCCTTCGGTGGCAAAGAGGTCGAATGTGCCGCGTGGAGGGCGGTTATCGCACATTTCTTGCGACAGGTAATCTTGCACCAGTATTTCGGTGAAATGCAGGATACGGTCGGGCACAGGATACTGGTCGCCGATGACGGCTTCTGCCCATTCATGTACCAGGGAGTCGGGATCGGCGGCATGTTGCATTAACAGGTAGTTATAAGTTTGCTCCAGGAGCTTGGTACCGTGGGCGGCGTTGTTCTTTTTGAGGAAGGCTTCGAAGCGGGAGGCAATGCCTTCTTTTTGAGGAATGCCGGCGATGCCTTCGGGGAGGTTCATGACGCGGCGACATTCTTCCAGTCCGAACTGTCCCAGGAGGAAGAAGGCTTCGCGAGGGGTGGTAGCTATCCAGTTAGGGTTACCGCGTCCGGCATTCAGCATCGTGCGGGCAGTTTTCTTCAGGCTTTCATCGGCCATATCGATCAATTGGTTTTTCAGCTCGAATGGGCTGATAGCTTCCATTTTCTTTTCAAAATTCTTAGTATCCATATCGTTAAGTTTTAATTGTTATCATATAATCTTTTGGTTCAATAAACTAATCCTGGGAGTGTGATAAGCTAACTCTCGGGATGCAAGAATCTATTTTCGGAAATGCATAAAATTATTCATACCATAATTGTTTTTGTATCTTACAACAGATGTGCTACTTTCTTACGATAGATATGTTTATTTCTTACAATAGCTGTTGTAAGAATAATAATATGCATTTTGAAGATTAATTCTTCGCATAGCGGTGATTAGTTTCTTGCATACGGTATATCATATGCTATATCCGCCAGGTTAAATCAGCAGTACGATGACGACACCCCATATTATTAATAAGGTGTTGCCCACAGCATACGTTACCGTATAACCCAGTGCAGGCGTTTCGCTTTCCACTGCATCTTGTATTGCTCCCAGTGCGGCTGTCGTTGTACGTGCTCCGGCACAACATCCCAGTGTTATTGCAGGGTGGAACTTGAAGACGTACTTACCCAGTAGCAAACCGATGATTAACGGCAAGGTAGTGGCTATGGCACCTACAATGAATAAACTGAGCCCGACATCCCGGAAACCCTGTACGAAACTCGGTCCGGCAGCTATTCCCACTACAGCAATGAACATATTCAGCCCTACATTATTCAGTACCCACAGGGAAGCTTCGGGAATACGTCCGAACGTAGGATGCTTGCTGCGCAGCCAACCGAAGAATAATCCGGCTATCAATGCGCCACCACTCGTACTCAGACTGATGGGAACACCACCGATGTGGATGGATAATGCACCGAACAAACCACCTATCAGAATTCCTAATCCAACGAATATCATATCCGTTTGGTGGGTAGGTCGATCCACATATCCTATTTGTACAGCGGCATTTTCCACTTCTTGCTTGGTGCCTACTACTTCGATGACGTCGCCGGCATCCAATTTTGTCTGTGCCAATACGGGTATTTCAATTCCCGCACGCTTGATGCTGCGGATGCTGACGCCATGCATGAATTTGTGCCGGCGGATATTTGCCACTGTTTTTCCGGCGAACGTTTTCTTTGTGACCGTGACAGGTAACGTCTCTGCCGGGAAATCGAGCAATTGTGCGTCCTGTATTTCATTGCCTATCCAGTCCTCTTCGCCGATAACGAATTCACGGCGTCCGCTGAGAACGACTTCGTCTCCTATATTCAATACGGTATTCGGGGATACATCCCGAACGACTCCTTGCTTGCGCAGGCGCTCTACAAACAGGCGTTTGCCATCTTTCTGGAAGTACATTTCCAAGTCTATCACCCGACGGCCTTGCTTGAACCATTCGTTTTCTATCTTGTAGGCGCGGAAGGTTACGGGGCGTGCGGCGTGCATGAAGCCCGGTTCGTCTGCCTCGGAACTACCCATTTTGGCTTCCAGTTCTTTGCAGGCAGCTTTTACTTTCTCCAGTCCGCCCAATAGTTTTGGACCGAGGGAGGAGAGTACCCAGGCTGAGCCTGCCGTACCGAAAACGTAAGTCACTGCATAAGATACGGGGATGATATTGATATAACTTTGGCGTTGCGCTTCGTCCAGTCCCATGTTTGCCATGGTGTCTTCGGCTACTCCGATGACGGCGGAGATGGTTTGCGAACCTGCCAGTAATCCGGCGGCTTCACCGGGATTGTAGCCCATCACGAGGGCGAGAAGCCAGGTTACCACCAATACCGATACACACATCAGCACGGCAAAGCCTACCTGTGGGAGTCCGTCTTTTTTCAGTCCGCGGAAGAACTGCGGTCCTACTTTATACCCGACGGCGAACAAAAAGAGAAGAAAGAACACGGATTTGATGGGGCCTGGTACGTCGATCTTCAACTGTCCTACCAATACGCCTACAAGCAATACGCTTGTGACCGTCCCCAAGCTGAACTTCCCGATGCGTAGCTTGCCAAGCCAGAACCCCAGAAACAGGGTGAGGAATATGGCAAGTTCGGGGCGCTCCCTGAGCTGGTTTATTATCCATTCCATAATTAAGTTGTTTAGGTTATTAATTGGTTTTCGATGCTTTTCGCGTCGTTTAAGATATATACAACAGCCTGCAAAAGGAAGTGTTTCGTGCAAAAGTGGTTTTTTAGAACATTTATTCAGCAAAACTGAACTTTCTAAAATAGTTTTCTTGCGTACCTTTGCGGGCGTTAAAGAAGGAGGAATGATTATTTAGCGAAGATGGGTACGCGGACGACGCTGAATTCTCATTCATCTTTCAACATTATAAAAATAGGTATGAGGTTTACTTTTTTAAGGATTTTATTGTTCATCAGCCTTTGCTGGATGAGCTTTCCCCTGCAAGCACAATATGTGGTACAAGGTGTTGTTACAGACTCGTTAACCCGTGAGCCTCTCCCATATACATCTGTGTATCTGAAAGGTACTACCGAAGGAGGTATGACCGATGACAAAGGACAGTTTTCTTTCAAGACCTACCGCCCCCAAGCCGTGCTGGTTATTTCTGCCATTGGATATAATGAATACACCCGTCTTATTCATCCGGCACAAGGTATCCGTCTTACCATCGCCCTTTCGCCGGCAACGTATGCCCTGAATGAAGTGGTGGTAAAGCCCAAACGGGAGCGATATAAGAAAAAAGATAATCCCGCCGTGGAATTTGTGCGACAAATGATAGAACATCGGGATGACTATTCGCCCAAAGAGTTGGACTTCTGGCAACGGGATCGTTATGAGAAGATGACCTTTGCCATCAACAACTTCGACAGCGTAAAGCAGCAGAAGTGGCTTTATCGTAAATTCAAGTTTCTGACGGACTATGTGGATACTTCCGCCGTTACGGGAAAGCCCGTGCTTGCCGTTTCCAACCGTGAGCTGCTGGCTACAGATTATTACCGCAAATCTCCCAAAAGTCAGAAACAGCGCGTACATGCCCGCCGACAGGCTGGTGTGGATGAGATGCTTTCGCAGCAAGGCATGGAGCAAGCCATCAGTGTGACGATGACGGATGTGGATATTTATGAGAACAACATCACGCTGTTCACCAATAAGTTCGTAAGTCCACTCTCTTCTCTGGGCCCTTCATTCTATAAATATTATCTGATGGATACGCTTACGATAGCGGGCCAGCCTTGTGTGGACCTGACGTTCGTACCCTTCAATTCCGAATCCTTCGGTTTTACGGGACACTTGTACGTTACTTTGGACAGTACTTATTTCGTACGTCGTGCCACCATGAACTTTCCACAGAAAATCAATTTGAATTTTGTGGATTATATGTCTCTTGAACAGAATTTTACCCGTGGGGCAGACGGTACGCGCCAGTTGGCTGACGAACATATCACTACCGAATTCAAGCTGGTGGACAACAGTGACGGTATCTATGCCAAGCGGGATGTATATTACAGGAATTATGTGTATGAACCTTCTGCGGATGCCCTTTCGGCCTTTAAGAAGCCGGAAAAAGTGATTGAGCCGGCCGAAGCAACGCATCGCACAGAAGCTTACTGGGACGATAACCGTCAGGTGGAAGTCAGCAAGAAAGAAACTTCCGTTGATAAAATGATGGCGCAGCTTCGCACGTATCCTGTCTATTACTGGACGGAGAAGACCTTGAAAGTGCTGTTTACCGGATATATACCCGCGCCTAAAGAGAAAGAACCCCTGTTCTATATAGGTATGATGAATACCACCATAAGCGGCAACACCCTGGAAGGTGTGCGTCTGCGTGCGGGAGGAATGACTACGGCGTGGCTCAATCCACACCTATTTTATAAAGGATACATGGCTTACGGTTTCAAAGACCATCGGATGAAGGGAATGGCTGAAGTGGAATATTCTTTCCATAAGAAGAAGGAGTATGCCAATGAGTTTCCTATTCACTCTTTGAAAGCACGATATACCTCGGATGTAAACCAATACGGGCAACATTACCTTTATACCAGTCAGGACAACGTATTCCTGAGCTTGAAGCGCCAGAAGGACGACCGGATAGGCTATCAGCGCAAGGCGGAACTGACTTACACCAATGAGTTCCATTCCGGTTTTTCCTTTCAGCTCACTTCCCGCTTCCGGCAGGATGAGTCTTCGTATCTTATCCCTTTCCTGAAACAAGATGAGATGGCAACGCCCGTGAAGAAAATATCGAATACCGAGTTTGAAGTAAAATTGCGTTATGCGCCGAATGAAAAATTCTTTCAGACGCAATGGAACCGCTTTCCGGTATCGCTGGATGCTCCGGTCTTCTCACTTTCGCATACGATGGCTGCAAAAGGAGTGTTGGGCGGTGATTATACCTATCAATATACAGAGGCAGGTTTTCAGAAACGTTTCTGGTTTTCGGCCTTCGGCTATACGGACGTTATCCTGAAAGCCGGAAAAGTTTGGAATAAAGTACCTTTCCCGTTACTGATTATCCCGAACGCCAACCTCTCTTATACCATTCAGCCGGAGTCTTACTCCCTGATGAATGCCATGGAGTTTATGAATGATGAATATGCTTCGTGGGACGTTACTTACTATCTAAATGGCTTTTTGTTCAACCGCGTACCTTTGCTGAAAAAGTTGAAATGGCGTGAAGTCCTTTCGTTTCGGGGATTGTACGGGAATTTGAGCGACAAAAATAATCCGACAGTCAGCAATGACCTTTTTCGTTTTCCCGTCACAACCTCTTATATGGGGGATACCCCTTATATGGAGGTGGGTGTTGGTGTAGAGAATATTTTGAAGGTTCTCCGTTTCGATTATGTATGGCGATTAACTTACAGAAATCTGCCTGGAATTGATAAATCCGGTCTTAGAATCAGTCTGCACATGACATTTTAACTTAAATCTTACTAACAGAACATTAAATCGGATAAAATGACGAGTCTCAATTGAACAAAATAGCCTAAATTTGAGCAATTTTTTAAACTTTAAAAGATACAATGGCAATGAAAGAAAACATTAAGCCGGCAACTGGTCGTTTGGGTGTACTGGTAGTCGGAGTGGGTGGCGCGGTCTCAACCACCATGATCACGGGTACATTGGCTGCTCGTAAGGGACTGGCAAAACCTATTGGGTCTATTACACAGATGGCCACAATACGCATGGAGAACAACGACGAAAAGCTGATTAAGGACGTAGTGCCTTTGGCAGATTTGAACGACATTGTTTTCGGCGGATGGGATATCTTCCCTGATAATGCATACGAAGCTGCGATGTATGCAGAAGTTCTGAAAGAGAAAGATTTAAATCTGGTAAAAGAGGAATTGCAAGCCATCAAACCGATGCCTGCTGCCTTTGACCACAACTTTGCAAAACGTCTGAATGGTACATACATCAAGCAGGCTGCCACCCGTTGGGAAATGATGGAGCAACTGCGTGAGGATATCCGTAACTTCAAGGCTGCCAACAACTGCGAGCGTATTGCTGTGCTGTGGGCTGCAAGTACTGAAATCTACGTTCCGTTGTGCAAAGAACACGAGTCGCTTGCTGCTTTGGAAGAAGCAATGAAGGCTAATAATACGGAAGTGATTTCTCCGAGTATGTGCTACGCTTATGCTGCAATTGCAGAAGGTGCTCCGTTCATCATGGGTGCTCCTAACTTGTGCGTAGATACTCCGGCAATGTGGGAATTCTCTAAGAAGATGAATGTGCCCATCTCCGGTAAGGACTTCAAGAGTGGACAGACGCTGATGAAAACAGTGCTCGCTCCGATGTTCAAGACTCGTATGCTGGGTGTAAGCGGTTGGTTCTCTACCAACATCCTGGGTAACCGTGACGGCGAAGTGCTCGATCAACCCGAAAACTTCAAAACAAAAGAAGTCAGCAAGTTGTCTGTTATCGATAACATCTTCGAACCTGAAAAATATCCCGACCTCTATGGTGATGTTTACCACAAGGTTCGTATCAACTACTATCCTCCCCGTAAAGATAATAAGGAAGCATGGGATAACATCGACATCTTCGGATGGATGGGTTACCCGATGGAAATCAA